>ENA-UOOK01000245-UOOK01000245.1-fermentation-metagenome-genome-assembly--contig:-NODE-245-length-68869-cov-7.333987_pt1 | contig 68869 bp, 49 predicted proteins | sample MGYA00245777_ERZ724023 | MGnify/ENA primary metagenome ERZ724023 (study PRJEB28704, sample SAMN03018312) | fermentation metagenome | biome: anthropogenic terrestrial biome; feature: soil; material... | reverse complement strand
CCCAAAACTCTGTTTCATTTGGTGCATAGATTTCCGCCAGGTACTTCATAATTCCGGCAACAATTTTAGCATGCTTAATATGAAAAGCCTCTTTATTATATTTTAATAAAATATTTAATGCCTGTTCGTAGGTTGGAATAAAACTCATTTTTTAATATTTCCTTTTTAAATTTGATTGAATTTTTCAGCTGCTTAGATAAGAAACATTTTAAATCCGGTGAAACAAATAATTTAGCTAACTTAAACTTATATCCATAAAATTTTCAAAAATTTTATGGGAAACCAGTGTTTTAGCGTGATTAGTTGATTGCGAAACATTATTGGAGAAACCCCGGTTAAATTATAATGTCTTTCATGGTAAGAGAAATACGTTTTTTCTCGGTATCTACATTTAATATTTTAACTGTAACAACATCGCCCACTTTTAAAACGTCTGACGGGTGTTTAATGAAGTCGTTACTGATTTGTGAAATATGAACTAACCCGTCCTGGTGAACGGAAATATCTACAAACACACCAAAGTCAATGACATTACCTTTACCTGAAACTGATCTTTGTAACTGAACGATGACTCTGACCAGTGGTCTGAATCCCAGTATGAATATTTGGCGGTTAGTTTCCCCGGCAGATAGGGCAACCATAACGGTACAATGAATTTTATTTCATTTTCTGTTTGTGATTCAGTGGTGACCTGATATGGCCCGAGGTAAATGACCGTACCCGACCTGAAGTTTGTCCCGTTCACTGTAACCATCTCACCAAAAGCCGGTACGGGTGGTGTTATGCCGGTTATGACATGATTGGTTGCGTTGAACTTCCCGGGAGCAACTGCAGTATAACCCATCAGGCTGACTCTTACTTCACACTCGCCATAAATGTCTCCCGGCACATAACAGTTTATTACTGAGTCATTGGCGGACCTGATAACGGCCTGGCTGCCGCCTATCTCAACAGTGGTGGCATCTTTGCTGAAATAGCGCCCTCTGATTTTAACAATCTTTCCTACGTAGCCCTCTGCCGGAGAGAATCCGGTTATATCGGGTCTCTTAAGGGAAAAGCTGCCGGGAAATTCATTAGTGAAGGGCGCCGATTGATATCTTACTTTTGAAACGTACTCCATGAGGTCAACAGGAACCCTGACAATGGCTGAATCCCTCGTCACAGAGATAATCTGGGCCAGTTTGTCACCAAACATGATCCGGTTTCGTTCCTTGACCATGTTGAATTTCCCGTACAGGGTCACCAATGTGCCCCAGGTACCTTCAGCCGGGCTTATTGAGTCAGCCACGGGGGGAAGGAGAGTAAGGCTCCGGGGGAAGGTATAACTGAACGGTCCATAGCCAATTGACACTGTTGACGAGACTGCTTCGAGCTGACCCGGAATCAGGAAAGAAACCGTCCCTGCACTCCTTCTGGTTACCGGACTTCGGACAAGTCCGTTAAGCATCATGCCGTCAGAAGGAAAGTAGCCCATCAATCCCAGATGATGGCCGGTGAAGGTAATTGTATCACCCCACCGCCCTTCGGCAGGTGAATAATCGTAGAACTCGGGGCTGATGAGCATGAGCTTTTCAACTGCAGTGGCAACATTTCCCAGGATGCTGACCGATAAACTGTTCTGAGGCTTTACAACTTCCATCGGAAGCACGAACTTAAGCAGGGTATCACTGGAATAGAAGGGAGCACATGATAATTCGCCAATGTACACCATATTGGTAACGTTCAGGTGACTGAATTGTCTGCCTGTAACTTTTACCGTATCACCCCAACCTGCCGAGACCGGGCTGAAACCTGTTATTACCGGAGCCCCGCTGCCAAGACTCATGAATTTGAGCTTTTCTCCGTAAACAGTATAATCACCTGCCTTGACAAAGGCGCACACTGTGTAAGTAATGCCCTCAGCCAGGGCTGTGTTAATGTCAGCCTCAAACCTGCCGGTACCACTGAAAACACCAAGGTATACCCGCTCATCAGAAAGGACGGATGGTTCGCTCAGTGACCAGGTAAATCCGTGCTCTGAAATCTCAACATTACCGGCCTCATAAACCTCAGCACTGAAGAGAGCTCCCTCCTCCGTTATGTTAGTAACCGGCAGGGTCCTGACCCGTGGGTACTCACGCGGCACTCGCTCGTCCTCACAGCCGGCAAACAGAAAGGCGAGAGCTATTAATGAATATATTCGGGGCGCTCTCATCGTCCCACTTTATTACTTCTCAAGCAAGGGATCATATTCCCAGAAATCATTATTAAAGGCACCCCCGAAGTAAATCTTGCCGCCATATTCGAAATCAACCGGCTTTGCCCGGAATGGGGGCAACTCATTCAACAGTTCATCCCAGCTGTTGGTCTGTGGATTATAAGAGTATATCTGATTGTCTCCGTACCTCCCGTGACCAATATACACCCTCCCGTTGCAAACTACATTCATCATTTCACCGTAGCCGGGACCGGGATATGTTGAAATTTGTGACCATGTATCGGTTACAGGATTATATTCCCATAACTTTCTGTCAGTTGAAATGACAAAATTCCGTCCGCTTATAGTGAATTCACTGGAGGCCATGCAGTGAAACGGAAGATCCTTCAGCCTTTTCCAGGTTCCTGAAGACAGGTTATACTTCCAGAACTCCTTCATGTAATAACCGCTGTAGGTCAGTGAATCTCCCCCTCCGGCATAGAGTACCGAGTCTCCGTCCATCAGGATTGCATGAGTACTGACTTTCCCGGGAGGGTCAGAAACAACACTGAGAGACATTGTGTTTCTGTTGAACTCAAGGAATTTGACTGCTGAATATGTATACCCTGTCATAAACGCCTTGTCGCCCTTGACAACCGGCCGTTCAAAAAAGTAAAGAGAAGGATGCAGAGCGCCTGCGTAGTCAAAGGAATAGTTCCCCGGAACATATTTATAAAGAGTCACATTCGAACTTGCCACTGGTGCTGCGACGAACACCTCATCACCAAAATCCATTGTGAACGAATTATTTGAAAAAGGCAGGTCAGTAAGCCTGCGCCAGGGTGAATCATTTTCAAAAGTACCCGAAGAACTTACCTGATGACCGCATACAGACAGCGAAATATTGAATTTACTTCCGGATATGGCTGGCACCCGGAAAATGATTTCATTCCGGCTGCAACTGAGAATCTCTGCCGGAGTACCGCCAATTGTGACCCTGTTATATTCAGGTACCAGGCTGAAATGCTCACCTGATATCGTAACCACTGTACCGACGGTGCCCGAAGAAGGCGAAAATGAATTTATCAAAGGAGCATCAATGTAGAACATTTCATCGCCGGGAAGGTAAGACTCTATCCAGTCACGCCATGCCCATGCAGTGACCAGCCCTGCGGTATAATCACCGGATGGAACAATGGCTGTCGCCAGACCCTGTTCCTGGGTAACAGTCTCGAAATTATACCCCCCGAATGCCGGATTGTCAGGCTTTATTGATACCAGAAAACGATTAACATTCCGCAGATTCAGGCCTTCAATTGTTATTGTATCACCCGGTGATGCATGGGTGGGATAAAATGAGACCACACTGGGATTGGTGAGGTCGAACATCTGACCGAATACCGTTGTCTTCCCGCCTACCGTAACGCTTATTTCTGCCGGCCCGCAAAGGTTACCCGGGGCATAACACTGAATCCTTGTATCTGTTACACTGATAATTGTTGACAAAATATCATTGAACTTTACAGTCGTATAATAATTCTTGAAATATTTACCGGTGATCGTGACCATTCCTCCGGCATAATCACTCATCGAACTTACAGTTTCAATAACCGAGGGTGAAAAAGAAAATAATTGGGTAGAACTGCAGGTGAAATTACCGTATTTGTAAGTCAATACTGCCGGTGTACCCGGCAGTTCATCGGGTACTATAACCCTTATCGAATCCCTTGAAACTGAGACAATTTTTCCGGCCGTTTCATCAAACAGAACACGGGCAGAAGCCTGATTTGTATTAAAAACCCCATAAAGTGTAATTGTATCGGACCAGGAGGCCTCAACCGGGGAAATGCTGCTGATCAGCGGAGGAAGTAAGGTGAATATCCCGGAATATGTAAACCAGGTGTCATTGGCTGAGAAAGAAACGTCCATAGGGCTATAGTCAGCCTCATAAGGAACTATTGCCCTGGTTGTTTTGCCATCATAGGCTTCCACTAAAACCATTTGGGTCTTGCTCATGAAGAACCTGATGTTGTCTGATTTCCTGAGATACCGGAAACTCATTGAAATTGTATCTCCCCACCGGGCCTGGGCAGGAGAGATTGACTCAATCTCCGGACGATCGATAATCAGGGTCTTCTGTGTGTAGGTTGTGCTTTTACCCGTGACCTCCACGGTGAGAAAATTTTCCGTTGCCGAAACATTGAACGGGACTACGACATGCAACAGTGTATCGGATACCGGATCGCAGACTGTGGCCGTGACTTTGTTGAACAGGACATTATTTTGCCCATTGGCCATACTGAAGTATCTGCCCCTGATAATTATTGTATCCCCGCATATTACCCTTTCAGGTGAAAACCCGGTAATCTCGGGTCCATGGCTGCCCTGGCTGTCAAATTCCACGACGTTTCCGTAAACCGTGTATTCCCCTGATTTCACAAAAGCCGCAACATAGTATCTCTTGTCCTTAATGAGAGTGCTGATGATATTGAAAGTGAATCTTGGTGAAGAATCGACGCCACTAAGAAAAACCTTATTACTGTATTCAATAGAGGAAGGATTTAGAGCCCAGGCAAATCCATGTTCGGAAATCGGAGCATCACCCTGATCGTATACTTCACCCTCAAAAGTAGCCCCCTCGGGTGAGATATTGGAAACTTCCAACGTTCTCACCCTCGGATATTCCCTCTGAACCGGCTCGTCTTCACAGCCGGTAAGTAATAATGACAGCGCTGACAGACAGGCTATTACCGGAAGCAGAAGCAGGCCATGAAAGGTATTTAACCTTAATGCCAATATACTTGAATTACCAGCCACCTGTAAAACTACTAAATTTTCAATATCGATGTGTCTCCGTAAATGATGTTTTTAAACCATTTTACTTAGAAATAATTTCATTAAGTTAGTACGGTCTATTCCTGAAGACAATGAACAGATATCTGCTGACAATCATATTGACAATAATCTTTACAGGTTTTACATCCGCCCAGACCGAGTTCATGAACGGTTATGTCATTAAAAACGACGGCAGTTATACCTACGGACAGGTGGCATCCATCTCCAAAGGCTATTCTGTGGATGAATGCATCTTCCGGTGGTTTGACATCTCCGCTGAATACACTTTCAAACCGGGTGAAATCAGGGCATTCGGGTTTACTTACGGAATGAGATACAAATCTGTCATGTCAGGTAAACGTGCCTTCTTCATGGCATGTCTTACCGACGGTGAGGTTGACCTGCTCTATGATGGGAAAAAAATGTATCTCGACGGGACGGATCTTTTCCTCGTACCACTTGATAACAGTTCAGGGAGCTTTGACCTGGATGGAAAGACTGTGACTTACAGCGGTTACAGGGACCTGCTTGAAAAGCTCCCTGACCCCGGAGATGATTTCACCGTGCCTGCAGACATCCCCCTCAGTCCGGAGAAAATGGCAGAGGTGATCGCAGTATACAACAGAAGCCGTGGTTCGGATGTCACAGTACTTGCAATGAAAAACCCCGGAGGTATGTATGAGGAGATGCGTAATCTGGGATTATTCGTAAGTAATTACGGATTTCTTGCAGGGATGAATGCCTCAAGATATGATGCGGAGATCCAGGAAAACATGAATTCATTTTTCCTGCCTGAGATGAGTTTCTTCGAGGTGATTCCCATGGCAGGTGTCTTCTACAACCGCCCGCTGGGCAGAAAAAGCGACCTCCTTTCGCTGAATATTGAACTCATGGCATTTAAAACCAATGTCTACATGTATTCAGAGACAGTGAAGTATTCAACCACCACAAGAAGCGACATCAATTTAAGCTATACCGGCATCAAGATACCAGTGTCATTAAGACTCACTTTCCTGGAGGGAAGCTTCAAACCTTACATCGATGCCGGTATCTTCGCCATGGCCAGTCTCGGTGGAAAATACACCAGGGAAGGAGAGGTGGAAAATTCCTCACATGTTGTAAGGCCATTCACTGATAATTCCCTGGCGGTTAACAAATCGATAAACGGGGTCTTTGGAGGGATAGGACTTAAGAAGGAATTCACTCCGAAACAGAGTGTTTCGCTGGAATTCAGGACCGAATATGGTTCGGGAATCTATGACAACAATGACATTAAGCAGAATACCCTCAGCTATAACGTTATCGTAGCAATCGACTTTTTCTGAATCCGGTCCGTTTAGGGCCTCTGATGTCTGCCTCCGGCCTTACAAGAAGTATCGCAGAAGAGAAATTCCTAATTCCTTAAATGTGGTTGTCATGCTACCCGCAGTGCAGGTATTCCTTCACCAGCTTAGCAATGGCTTCGTTGTTTCCGTAGAGCTCTTCGCTGAGGTTTTTGTCCTTGTATGATTTGAGCTTCGCCGCAAGGGCGTCAATAACACCTGCAGGGAAGATACCATCCTTCTCAAAGTGTTTGCGAAGGCTCAGCAGTGCCTCAGCTGAATCCCAGCATGATGCAGGCAGTGACTCAAGTTTCTTCGCCTCAGCCTTCTCCTTCTCCCTGAAGATGTTGTAATTGACATAGAGCTTATCCGCCATTTCCAATGCACCGGGCATCTCAAGACCATGTTGTATGGCAACAGCTATGCCCGCCATGAGAAGGTAAATATCGGCCGAGCCGTCAGGCGAACGAAGCTCGACAGTCTGCCGGGAGACCTTTTCAGCCTTGCCCGATGGCTCAGCCGGGTTGGCATCATGTATCATCTGAGATGCACCCAGCCAACCGAGTGGTACCCTCACAAGTACAGACCGGTTGCGGTCACCCCAGCATATGTTCGTGGGAGCCTCCTGGTGAGGAACAAGCCTCAGGTACGACGTCGGGATTGTATTTCCGAAGGCAGTAAGACCCTTGCTCAGGTCCAGAATGCCTGCAATCATCTTCAAGGCAACTTCACTCAGCTTACCATTGTCAACCATAATGTTATTGCCATCTTTTTCCAGCATGAGGTGAATGTGCATCCCGGAACCGGCCTTGCCTACAGTGATTTTCGGTGCAAAACTGACCTCCACCCCGTACTTGTAACCGAGCATCCTGAGTATCCATTTGGCTATCAGCAGCTGTTCAACGGCCTCATCCAGTGGAACATGCAGGAACTCAATCTCATGCTGTTCATAATCATCTCCGTTCTTTGAGAAACTGCCTACCTCTGAGTGACCATACTTGATATGGCATCCCGCCCTGGCACACAGCTCGAGCGCCTCTACACGCAGGTCTTCAAACTTGGCAAAGGGTTTCGACTGGTGATAACCTTTCTGGTCAAAGAGGGGATATAATGTTTCGGTGGTCGATCTGACATAATATTCCAACTCACCGAGGGCTCTGATTGTATACCCTGTGGAGGCAGTAAACCTTTTTATCGCTTTGCGGAGAATATACTCAGGAGAGCTCTCAAGAGGTTTGCCTTCCGAGTTATAGAATGAACAGAGGATCTCAAGGGTGGGTGTCTGAGTGAAGGGATTCACAAACGCAGTGCGATAACGGGGCATGACATACAGGTCGCTCGAGCCAGCCTCAATGAAGGAGAACAGGCTGGATCCGTCAACACGCTCACCGGCCGTCATTATAAGAGCCAGATGCTCACGGCTGTAAGGAACGAAATTAAGCGACTTGAGCTTGCCGTCACCTGCTGCGTACCTGAAATTGACCATCCTGATTCCCTTGGCCTCAATAAAACGCACGATGTCTTCTGATGTGAACTGGTCAGCAGGCTTTCTGAGAAACTGCACCAGCTCATTACGGCTCATAAGTATGTCATTGCTCATTATTTGATCTTTTTTGTTGATGGACAAATGTAAAATTTTTTAGATGCAAAATACAGGAACAAAATCATGAATGAATCCATGGAGGCAAATGCCAACTGCCTGTATAAATCTATTTTTACTATTTTTGATCCTTAAGTTTTCAAACGGATGAGGAAAGCTGTATTCATATCTGCCCTGCTGATCCTTGCTTCATGCCAGAATAAGGAGAATGCTTTCTGGTTCAATGCAGCAAAGGCAAAGGAATACTTCAGCATCGTTGAGGAAATATGCAACAGCGACAATGGCAGACTGTGGGGTGAAAACCTTTTCGGGCCAGTTATGTATGTCGATGGCCACAGCAGGACCCTCTATGCCAACTTCCCCGATAAGGAGGGTCTGCTCAGGGAAAAGGAGGGCGTTTACAGCGGAATCCTCCCGAAGGAGAGAATTATTGCAAACAACCTCATTGAGTTTGGCGGAGTGAAGTATGCAATGGTCCCCCTTCCCGAGAAGGAGGACCGTTACCGGATGTCCACCCGCACAATACACAGTCTTTTCCACTGTTTCCAGGACAGGCACGGGCTGAAGCCTTCGACCTTCAGCACCAGGCACCTCAACGAAAAGAATGCCAGGCTCTACCTGAAGCTTGAATGGAAGGCCCTGACCAACGCAATCACCTCTTCAGGCGAGAGGCGTGACCAGGCTATCCGTGATGCCCTGGTCTTCCGCGGAGCGAGACGTGAGCTCTTCCCCACAGCCATAACAGATGAGAACAAGTTTGAAAACTTCGAAGGGCTGACAACATTCACCTATATCAAGCTTTACACTTCAGGGCCCCAGGAGAAAAGAACAAGGATACTCGAATACCTTGACAGAATCTATCAGAACAACTCCTACGCCTTTGGTTACGGATTCGTTAACGGGGCCCTTTATGCCATGCTTCTGAATGACAAGGATTTCGATTTCAAACAAATCCGGACACCGGACTTCGACCTGGGCAAGGCTGTTCTTGACGCCTACGGGGTGACACTGCCATCAGTATGCCGCGACGTGGCCGGCTCACTGGCATTCAATTATGATATCCAGGCTATCAGGACAGAGGAGAGTAAACGCGAGGAAATGATAAACGAGTATACCCACCGGATTGTGACAACATTCAACGAAAAGCCGGTGGTTACAATAACCATGGAGAGTCCTAACTTCAGCTTCGAGCCGGAGGATATAGACTATCTGGATACCCTGGGCACTCTCTATGAGAAGCTCCGCGTGTCAGACAACTGGGGCAAGCTGGCAGTTTATAAGGGAGGTGCGCTTATCACAAATGACCTCCGCACTATAAGGGTGAGTGCAAGGGACCTGTTGGTTGAGAGAAACCACGTATCTGGTGACGGATGGCTCCTGGTGCTCAATGACGGATGGCAGTCAGAACAGTTGGGTAACGGCAACTACACAATCACCAAACAGTAAATCAGATTATTTTTTTTGCAGATGTGCCAGGCTCTCCCTGATGGTGGCTATCCGGGCCCGAGAGTCAGCCTCTTTCTTTCGCTCTGTCTCAAGAACTCTGGGAGGAGCGTTGGAAACAAACTTCTCATTTGAAAGCTTCTTCAGCACGGAGGCCAGGAATCCTTCCTGGTAAACCAGCTCCTCCTTGAGCTTCCGGATCTCATCTTCATGGTCAATGCCCTCACTCAGGGGAACAAAGAATTCAGATGTGCCAATCCTGAAGGAAGCTGCTCCCTCAACCTTGCCATCAACCACCCTGATCTCAGAGAGGTTGCACATGCGTATAATAACCTGGTCAAACTCGTTTCCGGTTGCCCCGGGCGAAGCACAGAGAACCAGGGGCTCGCGTAACGGGATATTCTTTTCCTTTCTGACTGCACGTACTGCGCTGACTATCTCGCGTACCGTGTCAAAGCGCATCAGCATTCCGGCCTCATAAGGCGCCGGAAGCGGCATATCTTCAACCATGATACTGCTGCCTTCGGGCCTGACTGCCAGGCTCTGCCATATCTCCTCTGTGATAAACGGCATGAAGGGATGAAGAATCTTCATCAGATCACCAAAAATGGCTATGGTCTCATGATATGTCACACCGTCGACGGGCTTGCCAAAGGCAGGTTTAATGATCTCGAGAAACCATCCCGAGAAATCATCCCAGAATAGTTTGTAAGCCTGCATCAGTGCATCTGAGATACGGTAGCGTACAAAGCTGTCCTCTATATCCGCAAGTGTTTTATCTATGGTGTTGCGCATCCATATAACAGCTGCCTCCGAAGCCGCAGGTTGCTCAACACTGTCATCAGGATTCATTGATATCACCAACCTGAAGGCATTCCATATCTTGTTGGCAAAGTTACGCCCCTGCTCCGGCAGGCTGTCATCATACAGAAGATCATTCCCGGCCGGCGAGCAGAGAAGCATGCCAACTCTCACTCCGTCAGCTCCGTACTTGTCTATGAGCCCTATGGGATCGGGAGAGTTGCCGAGCGACTTCGACATCTTGCGATTCTGCTTATCGCGAACCATGCCGGTAAGGTATACATCACCAAACGGTTCGCGCCCGCGGTACTCATATCCTGCGATGATCATCCTGGCAACCCAGAAGAACAGGATGTCCGGGGCAGTCACCAGGACATTGGAGGGATAATAGTATTTAATGTCCTCGTTATCAGGGTGATTAATACCGTCAAAGCAGGTAATCGGCCATAGCCATGAAGAGAACCATGTATCAAGCACATCCTCATCCTGGCGGAGGTCATTCATGGTCAGGTCAACCCTGCCGGTTACACTGCGGGCCTTCTTCAGGGCTTCCTCTTCATTTACGGCTACCACAAACTCATTGTTGCTGTAATACCATGCCGGGATCCGCTGACCCCACCATAACTGCCTGCTGATGCACCAGTCGTGCACATTTTCCATCCAGTGCCTGTAAACATTCCTGAACTTATCAGGGAAAAGCCTGACAGTATCGTCCATCACCGCATCGAGGGCTGGTTTAGAGATGTCCTTCATCTTCAGGAACCACTGCAATGAGAGTTTCGGCTCAATGACCGCATGGGTGCGCTCTGACCTGCCAATTTTGTTTTTATAATCCTCAACCTTTACAAGAGCGCCTGTACGGCGAAGCTCCTCTTCAGCAAGGACACGGGCCTCGAACCGGTCCTTGCCGGTGAACATGCCTGCAGCTTCAGAGATGGTACCGTTATCATTGAAGATGTCGATGCTCTGCAGGTTGTATCTGAGTCCTATCTCATAATCATTGATGTCATGTGCAGGGGTGATCTTGAGGCATCCTGTGCCAAACTCCATGTCAACATACTCATCGAAGATGAAAGGAACCTCCCGGTTGGCCATGGGTACAATGACTTTTTTGCCTTTCATATGAGCATAGCGCTCATCATTCGGATTGGCGCAGACTGCTGTATCACCCAGTATGGTCTCCGGCCTGGTGGTGGCTACCATAACATAATTTTCCTCTCCGACTATCCTGTAGCGTACATAGTAGAGTTTTGACTTCTCCTCAGTGTAGACAACCTCTTCGTCAGAGACAGCCGTGAGTGCCTGCGGATCCCAGTTGACCATGCGTACTCCGCGGTAGATCAATCCTTTTTCATACAGGTCTGCAAAAACCTTAATCACGGATGTATAACGAGGTTCATCCATGGTGAACAGGGTGCGGTCCCAGTCACATGATGCCCCGAGCCTCTTCAGCTGCTCAAGGATAATGCCTCCGTGCTTATGGGTCCACTCCCATGCATGATCCAGGAACTGCTCACGGGTAATTGACCTCTTCTCTATTCCTTCACTGCGCAGTTTAGCAACGACCTTGGCTTCGGTGGCAATGCTTGCATGATCAGTGCCCGGCACCCAGCAGGCATTGAGACCAAGCATACGGGCACGCCTGATGAGCACATCCTGGGTGGTATTGTTGAGCATATGCCCCATGTGAAGCACCCCGGTGACGTTCGGCGGCGGAATGATAATGGTATAAGGTTCACGGTTGTCAGGCCTGCTGCGGAAAAATCCCTTTTCCATCCAGTAACTGTACCATTTCCCCTCTGCGGAAGCCGGATCATATTTTGAAGGAATCTCGGTCATGGGATATGTGATTTGCGATTTACGATGTGCGATGTGCGATTTGCGATTTAAGGGCACAAAATTAACATTTTGTTGTCAGTATGGAAAAAGTGGCCGGGCTTATGCGCAAAATCATTTTCACGTTGTTTGAATTTGAATACATTTGGGACGGTAAGTTATAAGTGTTATAAATTTACAGTCATGCCAAAGATTTCAGAAAAGGCCGGGATGATGCCGGCATCACCCATCCGTAAACTGGTACCCTACGCCGAAGAGGCAAAACGCAGGGGGGTTAAGGTATACCACCTCAACATAGGGCAGCCCGACATACACACTCCCGAAGCAGCTCTCAGGGCACTTAAGAATATGGACCTCAGGGTCATTGAGTACACCCACTCGGCAGGTAATGAGTCATACCGACGTAAACTCGCCGAAAGTTACAGGAAGATCGGGATTGATGTTGACCATACTGAAATCATCGTTACTACCGGCGGTTCGGAGGCTGTGCTCTTTGGGTTCATGTCATGCCTCAATCCGGGTGAAGAGGTGATTACTTTTGAACCGTTCTATGCCAACTACAATGGATTCGCTACCACTGCCGGCATTAAAATTGTGCCGGTCACGTCATTCATCGAGGACGAATTTGCACTGCCTTCAATTGCCGAGATCGAGAAAAAGATCACACCCAAAACGAAGGCAATACTGATATGCAACCCGAACAATCCGACAGGAGCTCTCTATTCAAAGGAAGAGCTGATGCAACTGGGTGAAATTGTAAGAAAACACGACCTCTTCCTCTTCTCCGATGAGGTTTACAGGGAGTTCTGCTACGGTGCAGAGCATTTCTCGGCCATGCAGCTCGAAGGCATCAGGGATAACGTGGTCTTGATTGACTCAGTTTCAAAACGTTACAGTATGTGTGGGGTCCGTATAGGTGCCCTGATCACTCACAATAAGGAGGTGCTTGCTGCCGCCCTCAAATTCGGACAGGCAAGACTGTGCCCTCCGGAACTGGGTCAGCTGGTGGCCGAAGCCGCCATTGACACCCCAAAGGAATACTTCAGGGAGGTGTATGATGAGTATATCGCCCGCCGTGATTTCATGGTGAATGCCCTCAACCGAATGCCGGGTGTCTATTGCCCGCTACCCCGCGGTGCATTCTACACGGTGGTGAAGCTGCCGATCGATGACTCAGACAGGTTTGCTCAGTGGCTGCTGGAAGATTTCAATTACAAGAACCAGACGGTGATGGTGGCTCCCGCAACGGGATTCTACTTCACCCCCGGCGCAGGCAGGAATGAGGTGCGTGTCGCATATGTCCTGAAGATTGACGATCTCCGCAATGCCATGGAGACACTGGCCGAAGCGCTGAAGGTCTATCCGGGAAAAACCAATTAGGATTTGCGATGTGCGATTTGCGATTTGCGATGTTAATTCGACATTCGCAAATCGGCAATCGAAAATCCTATTTGTGTACTCTGCGGATGAATTCCTCCACCTCCGGTACCCCGCCCTGGTACACCAGGTAACCGTTGTAAGGTTCACGCTCGGTGATCTCGCCGTTTACAGGGGTCAGCATAATGCGTTTCACCTCCTCCAGGTCATCGGTCTGCCCCAGCGCCCAGCCCAGCTTCACCCATGCAACCTCGGGCAGCATGTTACCCAGTGGTATCACACCCTTCGCCATCATGTCACGGCCAGTCTCATATACAAACATATGAACATAGCCCCAGATGGTCTGGAGAGTCATGTAAACCGCCACGTTCTCACGTTGTGCCCTTTCCAGCGCCGGATAGAGTTCCCTGTTCACATGTCCCAGTCCGGTACCGACTATAATGATCCCCTTGTAACCATTGTCAATGAGTGAATGGATCATATCAGCCTTCATGTGAGGATAGAAATAGATCATGGTCACATTCTCGTTGAAATAGGGCATGATCTTCACATTCCGGTCAGTGCGACGTGGATTGTATATCTTCTGAATTGGCTTCACCTCACCCCTTTTGACGGTGGCCACCGGTATGTCACCGATGGTGCGGAAAGTGGATCTGTACGAACTGTGCATCTTGCGCACCCTGGTGCCACGGTGCAGGAATCCGTACTCATCACTGGTGGGACCGAACATGCAGACCATCACCTCAGCGATGTCACCGTGCCCGGCGGCCGTTGAGGCATGTATCAGGTTAAGGGCGGCATCAGACGACGGCCGGTCTGAGGACCTCTGCGATCCGACAAGCACTATCGGCACAGGTGAGTCCTGCACCATGAACGAGAGCGCCGCAGCCGTGTGATGCAGGGTGTCAGTGCCATGACCGATCATGATGCCGTCAATACCATTAGCAATCTCGTCGCCTATTGCTTTTGCAAGTATCTTATACTGGTCCGGGCCCATGTTCTCGCTGAATACGGCGAAAAGCTTCTCGGTGCGTATGTTGCACACATCTGCCAGCTCAGGCACCGCACCGTAGAGCTCGCCCGGCGAAAAGGCCGGAATGACTGCGCCCGTGCGGTAATCAAGCCTCGAGGCAATGGTGCCGCCCGTGCCAAACAACTTCACATTGGGTTTGTCATCTGAATAGGGAAACTCCTTCTCGGGGATCTTGTAGTTGGCCTTGTTGTAACCGGTCTCCGTCATCCTGGCAATAGTGGTGATGTCAATCCCGACATTGTAGCCGCTTTCAATCTTGATCACGATGTGGAGGTCGTCATTGTTCTCTGAGCGTGGCAGAATGGTTCCTTTGAACAATCCCCTGGTAGTTTCGATGTCAGCCTGTCCCCACACGCGGACATTGAACTTCTTCAGTACAGCAAGCGCCTCACCTTTGTATCCCTGGAAAAAATCTTCAGCCATAACAGTCAATCTCTTACCTCCAATATTTCAGACACCGCTTTTCTAACCTCGGACAATCTCACTGTCCCGATGGCTTTCATGTGCAATTGCCCCATCAGCCACTCTTCCATCCCGGCTAAATTACCGTTGTAGCATACCGCCGGGAACCTGGCGGCAAGCTCTTTCGCCTCATCCCTGATCTCATTCATCGTGGCACGATGAAGTCCCGTTCCTGCCAGTATGCTTTTGAAATCAGGTGATGCCTCCGCCACCACTGCCGGCATCATTATTCTCGCCGCCGGCGCGAGAAGTTTCTCCTTCTTCAGGAAGGCAAAGAGATCATAGAGCCTTTCATAGCTGAACCCAGGTGCCACCCTGCCACGCCCCTCGAGACTGCGGAAACGGTGGCCAATAAGTATCCCGACCTCCCTGTGATCAAAGCCGAGATCATTGCCAATCCGTTCAACCAGCCCGACGAGGTTCTTACTCAGGAGGTAATGCCATGTATCTTCGGGAAGGTTCCACTCCTTCATCTGGAGGAACCGTTCTGAAACATCCACCGGCTGGTGGCGGCCCAGTCTCTCCAGCATATCAGTTGTTACCGGAATGGGCTGGGAATCGGTATCAGGGTACATGCGGTCACGTCCGGGCAATACTCTCTCAAACATGGTTGTGCCATCCTCAAAAGCCTTGCGGGTCTCATTGGGCACGCCCTCGAAGGCCAGGCGGATCCGCTCCTCAACTGTTTCAATGGCAGTGGGGATGTCTTCGGCGGGACCCCAGAGAATAATCTGTGCATCATCTGTTGCAGCCGACATCCATATTGCCAGCTCGGGGAAGAGATTGTTGAAGTTGCCTTCGGCGATCTCTTCCGAGTGTGTCATGTTGGGCTTTTCGATACATGCTATCACCTTCAGCCTGTCACTGATCTCATCGGCGAAGATCCTTCCGGGCTGGGTGAAGTGCGAAAGTATGCCCCTGCAGCCGGGGAGGTTCAGGGCAATGACTCTCTCTTCGCGGTCGAGCGCTGACCTGACTGGTGCGAAATGAAACTCCTGCTCTTTTTCCGTGATCTCCCTGCTTTTAACAGCCCAGGCGGCCGGGTCACTTATCTTCTTTTGTAGTTTCGAGCGGATGCTCAGCAGTGCGTACTGTCTGAATGCCTCGTTGTGTGACAGCTCCGGGATCCATCTGATATGTGCCACACCTTTGATCTCGGCCCTGCTGCCACCTTCGCAGCTGACATTCACGTCTTCGCGCGCAGCTCCCATGCCTGTGCGTACCATACCGGTACTGCGGTTGAGGAACCGGATATATTCGGCCGCTTCTGCCAGCTCTTCAGGGGTAAGGCAGTCGGGATAGGTCACTGTTTCTATCAGCGGCATACCCAGACGGTCAGTCTTGTATATCCGTTTGTGTCCTATATCTGAAACCTCGCGGCACGAGTCCTCCTCCAGGCTGAGCTGGATGAGCCTTACCTTCTTGTTTTTCAGCTGAAGCTCTCCCTCCACGCTGATAATGGCCGACCGCTGGAATCCGGTGGGTATGCTTCCGTCAAGGTATTGCTTCCTGGTGATATGCACCTCTCCGACGATATTCATTCTTGCAGCCATCGCAATGCTGATGGCTATCTCAAGAGCTTCCCTGTCAACGGCGAAGGGAGGGGTATCATCAACCTCATAGGTGCATGCCGTTTCATTGTTAATGCGGTAGGTGATCTCCTTCCTGGTTCTGAACTCCATGAGCGCAGTGCCGTCATAGACCCCCATCTCACTGAGAGTTGGCCTCATATGACGAATCACCTCCGCGTCAAAATCATTGTCATCATGGTAAATACCGGCCGGACAACGGCAAAAGAGCTTGCTCTTCGTCCTCAGTTGCTGATGCACCTCGAGGCCCGATTTGAAGCCGATCCGCTTATAATCATTAAGCGTTGCCTCCTTACGGGTGACATACCCGATCTCCTTCCTCGTTTCTTCGTAGTTTCTCCGCGGATCAATTATTGACATACCTTATGACATTGCCACTGCAATTTACGCACAAGTGCGGAAAATCGGAAGTGCCCATTTAAAGAAAGTCTGCGTAACTTTCAGCTCTGACATCATTCACTGCCGGATAATTATAATTATGTCGAAATCAAAGGAAGGAGATTTATAAAATAAACCCTGCGGGAAAAAATTGGCATTTGCGTTAAAATGGGACCTGCTTAAAAATATTAAGCAAGCATTGACTTGATTATCAGTCGTATCGAATTGCTTTGACAGGTGTTATGCGCGCAATAAGCTGAGAAGGTATAAGAAGCATCAGGATGATGGCAAGCATCGTCCCGATATTAAGCAGGATGATATGAACGGGATCAAGATTGATGGGAACGCTCCTGAGGTAATAGGAAGAGGGGTCAAGGGAAATCATTTCTGTCTTAAGTTGCAGCAACGCCAGCCCGATCCCTATTATGTTGCCCCAGAGAAGCCCTTTGGCCGTCAGCCAGGCAGCCTGGTAAAGAAAAACGTTTCGGATAACCTTGTTGCCAGCGCCAAGAGCCTTCAGAACACCAATCATGTTAGTCTTCTCAAGGATCAGAATGAGCAACCCGGAAATCATATTAAACCCGGCCACAAGGATCATAAGCACAAGGATGATGATCACATTGGTGTCCTGGAATCCCAGCCAGTCAAATATCTGCGGGTATCGCCCCCTGATATTGGTCACCTTGAGCTGCTCTTCTTCTTCAGTAACCCTGTAGCCTATGGCATCACGGACCACATCAGTCATGTAATCAAGCTCGTCGAAGTCATTTATGTAAATTTCGAAACCGCTGACCTGGTCATCGTTCCAGCCGTTCAGACTCCTGATGTGGTTGATGTCGCAGAAAAGGTAGGTCTTGTCAAACTCCTCGAGGCTGGTCTCATAAATGCCAAGAATGGTGAACTTGCGCATACGGGGAGGGTCCTGAACGAAAAACATCGAGAACGAGTCTCCCAGCTTCAGATCCAGCATGTCAGCCACCTTCTTCGAGATGACCACATCATTGCTACGTGCCGTGTCACTGAGTTTTAACGTCTCCCCCTCAACCATGTTAGACCTGAAGAAACTCCAGTCATAATCACTGCCAATGCCCTTGAGAACAACTCCCTGAATGTTTTCGTCAGTCTTAATGATCCCCGCCTTGGTGGCGAAGACCTGCACATTCTTGATTCCCTGATGCTCCCGGATTTTGGAGACGAAAGGCTGTTTTGAACTGACCGGTACGGTCTCGTATGACAGGTTGGCGTCAAAATTAACAACCTGGATATGCGCCCCGAAGCCCGCCACCTTGTCACGTATCTGCTGTTTGAAACCCGTGAGGATTGATACCGCAATGATCATCACGGCAAGTCCCAGGGCAATGCCTATGATGGCAATGACGTTAATGGGTCGTGAAAAGGCAGTGCCCCGGTTGCGGTCCTTTATCAGGCGACTGGCTATGAAGGTTCCGATTGACATTGTGACAAAATTAAGAATTAAGCGCGAAGAATCCGTTAGTTGCCTCTTTTCTTATCTTTACGGGAAACCTGATTGAGATGAAGAAATTTGTCACCCCGTTGATCCTTGCAACTGTGATCATTGCGGCCTGCTCGGCCGGAAAGAAAAACACAACCCTGATGACAGGAGCGGAAAGAACCGATGAGTATATGCCTCTGCTCAAAGGGAAGAAAGTTGCAGTGGTGGCAAACCAGACCGCTATGGTTGGAAAGACTCATCTTGTTGATAAACTGATCTCTGCAGGCACCGACGTCCGGTTGATATTTGCACCGGAACATGGTTTCAGGGATCTGGCCGATGCCGGTGCGGTGATCACGTCCGGAACTGACCCGGTGACAGGCATCGAGGTCATAAGCCTCTATTCCTCAAGAAAGAAGCCAACTCCGGAAGATCTTGCTGATATAGATGTTGTCGTCTTTGACATCCAGGATGTGGGGACCAGGTTTTACACATACCTGACTACCATGAGTTATGTGATGGAGGCATGCGCCGAAAACGGAAAACAGTTCATCGTCCTTGACCGCCCGAATCCGAACGGATATTATGTTGACGGCCCGATTCTTGACACAGCCGGTTACAGGTCGTTTGTGGGGATCCATCCGATTCCCGTGGTTCACGGTATGACCTTCGGTGAGTATGCCGGAATGGTGAACGGCGAGGGGTGGCTTGCCGGTGGCGCCAGGTGCAGTCTGAAGGTAATTCCCTGCGCCGGCTACACTCATGCCACGATGTACCAGCTGCCGGTGATTCCGTCACCCAACCTGCCGAACATGAACTCCATATATCTGTACCCCTCGCTGTGTTTCTCGGAGGGCACAGTGCTCTCATGCGGAAGAGGAACCGGATTTGCGTTCCAGGTGCTGGGAGCGCCGGGGATACCATATACCGGGTTCAGCTTCACCCCACAGCCCTCCTTCGGATCATCAAATCCAAAGCACAACGGAGTCACCTGCTTCGGCATTGACCTGCGCAATGCGACGGCAGACGGTCTGGTGCCGAAACCGGAGATAAACCTGAACTGGATCATTGACATGTACAGAACATTCCCTGACAAGGAGAACTTCTTCAATGGTTATTTTGACACCCTGGCGGGGAGCAGCACACTTCGCGAACAGATCATCAGCGGCATGGACGCTGAAGAAATAAGGACATCATGGAAAGACGGGCTTGACAGGTTCAAAGCCACCCGGGAAAAATACCTCCTGTACGATTGATATCGTTACCCCCCTGAGCAATAGCAATTCGCATATCGCAAATCGCAACTCTATTTGATATTCCGATAGTGCTCGTACCTCTTCAGGATATCTGCCACATATGCATTGACCTGTACACCCTGCTTCAGCCTGCCGTTTCTCACCACCGGATCATCATAGAACGCCGGATCAGCCTTCCGCTCCAGGAAGAGTGACACATTGTCGTCCCACCTGCCCGGATCGAGACCGTTCTTCTCGGCCAGCCTGATTGCATCAATAATATGACCATGACCGGCATTATAGCTGGCAAGAATGAACTTGACCCTTTCATCGGGATCGGTCACCCATTGGCTGAAGATGCTGTCAAGCATTCTGATATAACTGATACCTGCCTGGATATTGTTCTCAACTGACCTCGTCACATCATACCCGAAGTGCAGCCCTGTGGAAGGCATCACCTGCATCAGCCCATATGCCCCACGGGGCGATGTGACCGACGGATTGAATTTCGATTCCTGGTAGATCAGCGCGGCAACAAGACGCCAGTCCCACCCTATGGTGTCTGCGTAATTCTTGATAATGTCATCAAAAGGCGACACTTTGCCGTCAGAGTTTGTGGCGAAATATTCTGATCTGGCTATCGATGCCGGTCTTATTCCGCTGAAGTACTTTCTCTCAAGCCTTGCATACTCTTGCGTGGTCTTGAAACCGGTGATCCAAATGTTAAGCTCATTGATCAGCGCATCAGTCCCGTCTTTTCTCAGGCTCCATGCGATATTGAGCGGGAAGCTCACCGGAGTTGACATGTCAAGTCCGGGAAAGAGCGAACTGATAATGTTTGACATATAGTCATCACATATGGTGTAATCAATCTCTCCCCTGGCAACCTGGCGTGCAAGCTCCTCGGCATCATAAGGGACCTCAATAACACCTATATCCATACCTGACTCACGCTCAAGATTATAGAGACGTTGAGCATAAGAAGATCCCTTTTGTACGTAGATAGTCTTTCCCGCGAGATCAAGTTGGTTTCTGATCAGCTTTTCAGCGGCTGTCTTTTCCGTCATCCTTTCCCACCCGTTGGGTTTACGCTGCACCAGCACCTGGCCAGACTGAATCAGTGGCTCGGTAAATTGCATCATTTCCTTACGGTCTGCGCTGACACTGAGCCCGATGGCTACGAGATCAGCGGCACCTGACTGAAGGTACCCCAGGGCTTCATCTATATCATTGCTAGTAATTATCTCAAGTTCAAGTTCAAGATGATCTGCAAACTTTTTGAGTAATTCGAAATGAAAGCCCATCGGCTCTCCCTTATAGATGAAGTAGCTCGTCTGGTTTACATTCGTAACCGCCCTTATCTTGCCGTCGGCGAGTATTGCGCCAAGATCACGTGGCGGAACAGTCTTTGTGTAAACCTTTACGTTCTCCTTTTCACAGGAGAGGACTGACAAAAAAACAATAAACAAGAACGAAATAAACTTCCTCAATACCTAAACAATTAGTCCGACAATTCAACAATCTCTTATCGAAATTGTTTACTTCGCAAAGATAATATAATTATTTTAATCATAGAAAGTCCACGCCAGGCCGTATTTTATCATCCTGATATTCAGCGGATAACCGGGAACGAGGAAATATTCATAGCCGGTCAGGCCTGAATTCACGTGATCAGCCATAATGAAAATCCTGGTCCTTTTAATCTTCAGATTCAGGAAGGCGTTGACGAAAGGATAATTGCCGGTTTGTTCGGCATTCTGACTAAAATATCTGCCTGTCGAAGGCATGTAACTCATTGTATTATACGGAGTATAGATCATTGCTTCGGCTCCCATCTGGAAGCTTAGCTCACCGCCGGTTGATTTGAACCTGAAAACATGGTCGATGAAGAAGGCGCTTCGGGCTGTAACAAGCGGCAGATCAAGAACATCAGCGTTGGTGCTCTGCTGGAGTAGCAGGGTATTTTCCAGGTGTAGCTTCCAGAAGACAAATTCCTTCTTCGCGGTTAACGCAAGGATAGACAGCCCACCTTCATGCTGGTAAGGAACAGCGCCTGTTCCCATGCCTGTAAAGTTATCAACAATGGCATAGTTGAACTTCAGTCTGAGTTTGAGTTCCGGCCACTGCAATGATGAGCCTGCCATGAGCCTGAACTCACGTTTAAGATCCAATTGCCAGGCTAAGTTGTTCGAGCCCCAGGAAGAGTACCAGAATGACGGGGTATAACTAGCAATGGTGCCGGTGGCGTCCCAGGTGATCATACCACGCCGGCGTGTCTCAAACTCTTTGTATATGCGGCCATCAACGATGAAATCGCCCGCCCTGTACCCCTGGAACCAGAGATCACCCGAGGCTGTCCAGCCAAATTTGGTCCCTATATTGTTGAAAACTTTCCCTGTCAGGACGAGAGAACTCATGTTCCTCCTGACCGTATCGGGCCTTGTAAGGGTATCCCCGGGCATTATCTGGCCAAATGAGCGGAGTTCACTTCTTATCCCGGCTCCGGCTCCTATCCTGAAACGGTCGGTTCGCCCTGCCGCGAAATCAACACGCAGAGTGTTGGAGAGCATACGCTCCTGAAGTGAATCAGCAGTGAAGCTCCTGCTTATCATTATGGTGTCATAGAAGTCAGAGGCAGGAAATTCGTCAGCGTAAAGTCTTTTGCTCCATTCAAGTATGCTGATATGAGAGAAAGTAATCGGACCGCTTTTCACAACTTCGCCGGTTACGGTGTCACGCTTTCCGCCCGGTGCATACCGCTGCACCAGCATCAGGTAGCGGTTCCTGAGGGTGCTTTTTGCGTTGTTGAGATCACTGAGTCTAAATGGCACACCCTCGGGCTCATACAGGCTGAGGTCATCCTCTGAAATCATGCCGCCGCTCTCCTCCGACTCATGGTTGTTTAAGCCTGCAGAGAAATAGGCATTATATGCATTGGAGTTGTATGATCCATGCAGCAGGAAGTTCTTGTCGATGGCCATCTGCAAGTTATACTGGCCGATGTTGTACACTATGTCATAGATAAGTCCGAAGTTGAGTCTCCTGTTGACATTCTGAGAGTGCCTGATCCTGAAGGTCTGCTCGGAAACACTCTTCGCCCCGCCGTTCGACCACTTCAGCTCGGTGAAAGGAACATGGGTATTTATGAAGAGTGTGTTTGAGGGAGTGAACATGAAAGGCAGGTAATAGGCATAGAGAAACCTGTCTGGCTTCCATTCACGGTCAAAGAAATTGATCTGGTACAGCGGGAGACCATAGTTGCCGGTGTATGCATTGAAATCAGAATACTTGTCTGCCACCCTGTAACGGTGAAAGAGTGAGAAGGCGGTATCAAGCGGCACCGGTATCTCGGTGGTAAAGTCGGATGACAGGGTCCACTGACGGGAGCCGGTTGTGAAGGTGGTGTCAGGTCCCGTACCCAGGCTGTCAGGCCGGGTATCCGGGATGCCGGGCAATACCCTGAAGGGTGTCTCTCTTCCGACAGCACCACGCCGGACTGCAGGCACAGTGTCTCTCTGCACAGGGGGAATTGTGTCAGGGCCCTGCCCCGCCATCGTCAGCGGGAGGAAGAGAAGGAAAAAAGCGATATACAGCGGCACTTTGCGCATCACCGGCAAATTTAGTCAAATTGTGGAATAGGCAAGAGGCAGTATCCGGGTAGCGGATCAGGAAATGTTGGGGCCGGACAGAAAACTCTGCCCGGCCCCGGTGAACAACAACCATATAATGGCAAAAAACAAAATCAGTCTACATTGTCATTCAGGTATGCATTGTTTTCCCTGATGACAGGCTGGTTATCCTCGTCGAGGGTGAGGGTGAACTTTGACACCTTGCTCCCCGCCACCTTGCTTGCATTGTGGATGGCTATCTTCTTCCTCACATAGGCCGGCACCTCCTCGAAATCCTCGATATTGTCACTCATCGACTGTGTGGAGAGCCCTTCATTCTTGATGACATTCTGCATGTGTTTCAGTTTGCGGAGCGTCCCCTCGTTCCTGTCAGGAGGTGGTGGAGCGGGGCGGGCAGGAGCAGGCGAGATGTTGATGTCACCGTCAGGCTCGAAATCAATCACCCCCTGGTTGACGGCGGCGCCGTGAGGGGGAATAGCCCTGTCAGAGGCACGGGTGGCGCGTACAATATACTGACCGTCATTCTCTGAGGCGCTGTCGGTGTGGCCCGGCAACTGCTGCGCGGTATTCAGGCTTACAACCTCTTTCCTGCTGTTGGGTCTGAATCCCTCCAGGTCAGTACTCGCCTCGAAACCGGTCGCAACAACGGTGACACTGATTGCATCACCAAGTTCCTCATCGGTCGAGAGGCCCCTGATAATCAGCGCGTCATCCGAAACAGTCTCATATACGTAATCAGTCAGCTCACCGAGCTCATCCATGGTGATCTCGTTGGCGCCGGTGCCTGATTTGATGTTCAGCAGTATGCTGCGTGCCCCTGTAATGTCATTGGAGCTCAGCAGCGGCGACGTCAGCGCTGCTTCTATGGCTTTTGTAGCACGGTCCTCACCGGAGGCATTGCCTATACCCATGAGCGCCACTCCTGAGTCGCGCATCACCGTGTCAACATCGGCAAAATCGACGTTGATATACCCGGTGCAGGTTATTATCTCAGCAATTCCCTTGACAGCATTCGCCAGCACATCATCAGCCCGGGCGAACGCGGCTGATACGCCCTCGTCGCCGTAGATCTGCCTCAGCCGCTCATTATTGATCACGATGAGCGAATCAACCTTATCTTTCAGTTCACTTATACCACTGATTGCAAGCTTGATGCGTTGATTCAGCTCCGAGCGGAACGGTATGGTTACCACGGCAACAGTGAGGAATCCTGCATCCTTGCAGGCCTGTGCTATCACAGGCGTGGCGCCTGTGCCGGTGCCTCCCCCCATGCCTGCAGTGATGAAGACCATCTTGGTGTTGCCTGAAAGCACTTTCATGACATCCTCAATATTCTCAATGGCTGATGCACGACCTCTCTCAGGCTGACTCCCCGCACCGAGACCCTCGGTGGTAGTCTCTCCTATTTGCACCCTGACCGGTACCGGGCTCTTCATAAGAGCCTGGAGATCAGTATTGCAAACGATGAAGTTGACATCCTTGATGCCCTTCCGGTACATATGGTTGACGGCATTACCTCCGCCACCGCCAATGCCCAGGACCTTTATTATTGACGACCTGTCAACAGGCAGGTCAAAATTCATCAGATCATCTGACATGGCTTCATCTTATTTTGAGGGTGACTCATCAATCTTCTCATCGGTCGCCTCAATGATTTTATCCCAGATATTCCGGAGTCTATCTCCGAATGACCTGACACCCTGCGGCCGTTCCTCGTAGAATGGCTCCTCCTGCTCCACCTCCACAGGTTCCTCCTTCACAGGAGCAGACGTGTACAGGGGCTGCTGCTGGTGTTGTGAATACTGCGACGGCTGGTACTGTACCTGATGTGCCACCGGCTCCTGTTTCTTCTCACCGAAGCGTGCAAAAGTTTTGTTCTCCTCAAGGTAATCAAGTCCCTTGAGTATAAGACCCACGCTGGTAGCGTACATCGGCTGGTTGATCTCGTCCCTGCCTTTGCCCGTGAGATGTACATTGGGATGGCCGATCCGGACATCCATCGCCGTCTTATACTTAACCAGCTGAGGCAGGTTCTTAAGCATTGCACCACCGCCGGTTATGACCACCCCTGCTGTAAGTTTTTCGGCGAAGCCGGAATTCTGTATCTCAAAATTGACCGCGTCAAGTATCTCCTCCATGCGGCTCTGGATGATGTAAGCCAGGTTCTTGAAGGAGATCTCCTTGGGCTCACGTCCGGCGATGCCGGGAATGGAGACAACCTTGTTCTCGGGAGCGATGTCGCCGATTGCGTACCCGAACTTGACCTTAAGGTCTTCAGCCTGCTTCTGCAGGATGGAGCACCCCTCGCGGATGTCAGCGGTGACCATGTTTCCGCCGAACGGGATGACTGCCGTGTGCCTGATGACATTGTCATAGTAGATGGCCACATCGGTGGTACCACCTCCTATATCAACCAGAACCACACCGGCTTCTTTCTCCTCATCGGTCAGCACAGCCTCTGATGATGCCAGGGGCTCAAGCACCAGGCTCATCAGGTTCATCCCGGCTTTGTTGATGCATCTCTCGGTATTGCGTGCCGAGGAGATCTGACCTATCACGATGTGGAAGTTGGCTTCAAGCCTTTTGCCGCAGATACCAACGGGATTGCTTATACCTGATTCGTTGTCAACGATATATGTCTGCGGGATGACATGGATTATCTCCTCACCCACATCGATGGGGAGCTTGTACATGTCGGCCGTGAGGCGGCGGATGTCGCTGATATCGATCTCCGTCTCATGGGAGTCGCGCGTGATGTAACCGCGTGCCATCTTGCTCTTGATGTGCCTGCCGGCGATACCGACAAAAACGTCGGTAAGGACCAGGCCTGTTCTTTCTTCGAGGTCATCAACGGTAGTGCGTATGGCCTTCACCGTCTCTTCAATGTTAAGCACCACACCACGCTTGACCCCGGTAGAGGGTGTGTTGCTAAGTCCGAGGATCTCAATGCCCCCGTTGCCGTCGCTGCGCCCGACAATAGCGACGATCTTTGTCGTGCCGATGTCAATGGCTGCTACTAACTGATCTTTACTGTTCATAGTTCACTTATATGGTTGTTCAACAATTATCATTTCCTGTACACATCCGGCTTTTTCTCCGCTTCCCTGCCCTTCCGGCACCTCTTTCTCTTATTCTCCTTACTTCATCCCGGGTTTTCGCCTGGCTCATTTTATCTTTCCCTTATACTTCCCCGGTCTTGTCACCTCGCCCTATCTTCTCTGGCAGACAACCTGCCCCCTGTATTCAACATTTACAACCCGGTACCTGTCCCACCCGGCAACGGGCATCGCCTGCCGGTAAAAGACAAGGAGGTTATGCAGTTTCTCTTCGTAATTCTCAACACGCCCAATCCTGACGGTGTGGTTGCCCACATGAGGCACCAGCGTCACCCGGCCGTCGCGTGTCATGCTGAGCTGGTCAATCATCTCATTCCAGAAGCTGTCTCCGCGGATATAATTCACCAGTTCAAAGGCCTTTGCAAGATTCTCTGTCTTATCTGACTCAAAAATGCTTGTGCCGGTCATCTGCGCAGCGTTAAAGACCATATCAATCTCCAGTATGTGCAGGTTGGGTGTGTAGAGATTGTGCCTCCTCATGATGACACCTTCACGGTCAATGAAGAAATCGCCGCCGTATGATGCAACCACCCTCATCACTGGCTCACGCTGGTTACCATAAACATGAAGCTTCCTGTCTTCTGAGATGTACACCTCTGCCACCTTCAGTTCCTTGAATGACTTCACCCTCTCTTCAAGCTTCGATAATGGTATCTCACTTATCTTCTGACCGGTGACGCGTATGCCAGTGGCTCTCAGGGCATTCATGATGTCATTATTGGTAACGAACTGGTGCTTTGACGAGTCAGCAACAGTAATGACCACACCCTCGCAGGTGGCATCAGCCGTCATGGTGCTGATGAACACCGGGGCAAGGAGCAGTGCTGCTCCTGTAATAATGGTCACTATTTTCATCAAAAGGCTCATTCGTTCTCCTTCATCGTCATGCGTTCCTGTTTTTCAGCATCTCCGTTATCGGTTCAATAAATCTGTCTATATCGCCGGCCCCGATGGTCAGCAGCAGGCCCTTTTTAACATTTTCCAGTGCCGGCAGCAATTCTTCTTTTGTTACCACCTTTACGTTGTGGTTCTTCATCATTCCTGCGATCATACCCGAGGAGACGCCGGGAATCGGTTTTTCCCTCGCGGGATAAAGTGTCAGCAGCAGTATTTCGTCGAGCCGGTCAAGCGCATCCGCGAAGCCTTCGGCGAAATCGCGTGTGCGTGTGTAGAGGTGCGGCTGGAAGATGCCGGTGACATGCTTGCCGGGCCAGAAATCGCGCACGGCGCTGACGAGGGCGTTGATCTCCTGCGGGTGATGAGCATAATCATCAACGTATATGATCTCATTGCCGGAATACCTGACATCAAAGCGACGACGCACTCCCTGATAAGAACCGATGGCGCTGCGGATGATCTCAGGCGATACACCTGCGCACCATGCTGCAGAGGCAGCAGCGGTGGCATTGAGAATGTTCACCATCCCCGGAAGATGACTGCGTATGTTCCTGACGGGCTCACCCGGGGTTATTATGTCAAAAGTGTAGCTTCCCTCCTCCTTCCTGATGGAGGCAGCCCTGAACGAGGCTTCCGCACCGGTACCGTACGTATAAATCGTAGCATCACCAGGAAGAGAGAGCGATGATGCAATGTTCTCATTGAGGATGATTGTCCCTCCGGGACGAACGCGGTGACAGAACTCTCCGTAGGCTTCTACCATCGATTCGGCCGTGCCGTATATATCAAGGTGATCGGGATCAATTGCGGTGACCACAGAGATTAGCGGTGAGAGATGCAGGAAAGACCTGTCAAACTCATCTGCCTCCATCACCGTGTAACGACTTTCCGAAATGAGCAGGTTTGTGTCGTAATTTTTGGATATTCCACCCAGAAAGGCGGAACAGTCTATGGGTGATGAACTGAGTATATGGGCGGTCATGGTGCTCACAGTAGTCTTGCCATGAGTCCCTGCCACGGCAATGGCATCAGTGTCACGGGAGATGACTCCAAGTATCTCGGCACGTTTGTAAATAGTATATCCGTTGTCCCTGAAAAAGTTAAGCAGTATGCTCTCCTTCGGGATGGCCGGGGTGTAGACTATCAGCACCCTGTCGTTTTCGGAAGGATCCGAAAAGAGCACGGGGAGCGAGTCAATGCTGTCTTCATAGGTTATTGAGCATCCCTCCTCCGCGAGGGTGTCAGTCAGTGGACTCTCGGTGCGGTCATACCCGCATACAATATAATCCTGTGACAGGAAGTAACGGGCCAGTGCGCTCATCCCGATACCTCCTATCCCGAGGAAATAAATCCCTTCTATGTTTGTAAGTCCCCTCATCGTTCTGCCATTTTAAATACCTCCCGGGCAATCACTTCATCTGCATTGCGTATCGCCATCATCCTGATGTTTTCCGAAAGCGAGTTTCGCTTTACGGTGTCATTTACCAGGTCAATGGCTGTTTTCACCAGCAAGTCCTGTGCATCGGTGTCGCGCACAAGCAGTGCCGCCCCTCTGTTCACGAGGGCCATGGCGTTGTGGGTCTGGTGATCCTCTGCCACATTTGGAGAGGGGACCAGTATGACCGGTTTGCCCACCAGCGCCAGCTCGGAGATGGTACCGGCGCCGGCACGCGAGATGATTACATCGGCGGCGGCATAGGCCAGGTCCATGCGGTTGATGAAGCCGGTGACCCTGATGCGGGTGACACCCCGGGCTTCAGCCATATCGCGCATACGGTCATAATAATGGCTGCCTGTCTGCCATATCATCTGCACCCCCGAAGTCTCTATCAGGCCTATGCCGCCGCCAACGCTGTTGTTCAGTGTGCCGGCGCCGAGCGAGCCGCCCAGAACAAGTATCACCGGCATGCCCTGATCAAGCTTGAAGTGCTGCAGAGCCTCCTCATGCAGCGAGGCTAAATTGTCATATACCTGCCTTACAGGATTTCCGGTAAGGATTATCTTTTCCTTCGGGAAATACTTCTCCATCCCCTCATATGCCACGCAGATACGCCCGGCCTTCTTCGCCAGCAGCTTGTTTGTCACTCCTGCATAGCTGTTCTGCTCCTGTATCAGAGTAGGTATGTGACGCTGCTGTGCCTGTTTCAGAACAGGTCCTGAGGCATATCCGCCCACCCCGACAACAACATCAGGTGCAAATTTTTTGATTATATGACCTGCCCTGAGCATGCTCCTGAAGAGCTTATAAGCAACATTTATATTCCTGATACTGCCTCCCCTGACCAGCCCGGCCACCGGCAACCCCACTATCTCATAGCCGGCATCAGGCACCTTCTGCATCTCCATCTTCCCCTCGGCGCCCACAAACAGTATCTTTACCGACGGTTCCAGCCGCCGCAGTGCATTGGCAATGGCAATCGCCGGGAACAGGTGGCCGCCGGTGCCGCCACCGCTGATGATTATTCTGGTATTTTTTCTCTCTTCGCTCATGCTTTTATCATGACTTTCCTGTCACTATACCCTCGCTCTTCAGTATCTGTCATCATCGGTTATTTTAAGTTCTTCAGCCTTCTCTATACTTGTTTCGCCTTTCACACAGGCACCCTGTCTGTCTGTTCCACCTCGGAGAGCTTCTCCTGCCGCTCCCGTGCATTCATCACCCTCGATACGCTCAGTATCGCACCCAGTGCGAAGCTGATGACCATCACAGAGGTACGCCCCCAGCTTATCATCGGGAGTGTCTGTCCCGTCACCGGGAATAGCCCTACCGCCACAAGCATGTTCAGGAACGCCTGGAATACTATCATGACGGTCAGTCCCAGCACCATCAGGGCCGGGAACGCATAATCACATTTTCGCGCTATCTGCACCCCCCGGAACATCAGCGCCAGGTAAGCCATAATGACTATCACTGCGCCAAACAACCCGTATTCTTCAACAATAATTGCGAAGATGAAGTCGGAGTTCGACTGTGGCAGGAGATTTCGCTGCGTGCTCTTGCCCGGCAGCTTGCCGAAGATCTTGCCCGTGGAGATAGCAATCTTAGCCTGGTTGGCCTGGTAGTCAGCATCAGGAGAGCTCTCTCCGCTGAAATATGCCTCAATACGGTTCTTCCACACCTGCACCCTGTTGTCGTCCTTCTTGAAGACAAGCAACAGCGAGGCAAACAGAATCACTCCTGCCAGCCCCAGCCCGGCATAGGTGAGCAGGAACTTTATTGGAACACGCCCGATAAACAGTATGATCATGCTGATCATAAATATCATGACAGCGGTGGAGAGATTCTCTGACATGATAAGCACACAGACAATGCCGACAGGAACCACCAGCTTCATTGTCACCACATTGAAATTGTTCAGCTCATGCTGGTACACCGTCAACCCCCGCGCCAGGTAGATCACAAGCGCCACCTTCGCCAGGTCAGAGGTCTGCAGCCTCAGACCGATCACAGGTATTTCGAGCCAGCGTGTGGCCGAATTGATACTTACACCTGCAAAAAGCGTAATCACAAGCAGCAGCACAGCCACAACCAGCCCGATGGTGGCATACTGCATATATTTAATATAAGGTATCCAGTGGGTGACAACAATGATCAGGAGACCCAGCATCAGCATGATGAACTGAGTGCGGAGGAAGTAGAATGTGTTACCGTGATGAGACGAATAAGCCACACTGACTGACGAACTGTAAACCGACAGCAATGACAGCAGCATGAAGAAGGCAATTAGTCCCCAAAGGTACCTGTCACCTCTGAAAAATCTCTTTATGGTTACATCAGCCATACTGTTGTTTTTGCTTCCTTAGAAATCCGTCCTTTTCTTCCTTCCCGGGAGATTCCCTCCTAGAGGTTCCTTACACACGTTTTAAACTGGCGTCCGCGATCCTCGTAGTTCTGGAACAGGTCGAAGCTGGCGCACGCCGGCGAAAGCAGCACCGTGTCGCCCTTGTGGGCCAGGTAATAAGCTGATTTGACCGCTTCCTCCATCGAGCCTGTCTCAACTATTGTAGACACCATGCCACTGAAAGCACTGATGATTTTGGAGTTATCTTTGCCAAGGCAGACAATGGCTTTCACTTTCTGTTTCACCACAGTGTTGAGCTCACTGTAATCGTTCCCCTTGTCTATCCCGCCAACGATCCACACCACATCTGTTTTCATGCATTCAAGGGCATACCATGTCGAGTTGACATTGGTCGCCTTCGAGTCATTTATGAAGTTGATGCCCGCCACCATAATGACGGACTCGAGCCTGTGCTCCACTCCCTGGAAGTCTGCCAGACTCTCGCGTATAGTCTCCTTGCGGATGTTGAGAACCTTTCCGGCGATGGCCGCAGCCATCGAGTTGTAGGTGTTGTGGCGTCCTTTCAGCGCCAGGTCGTGAATGGTCATAAGGCTGGTTTTTTCGGTTATTTTTAGAATGAGGTTTTCGTTGTCAATGCATGCTGTCATCCCCTCGCATCTGTCAATGGAGAAGGGAAGTGAACGGGCGTTAATGATCCGTGCGGCCACCTCCCTGGCAGTCACGGGATCATCAGCACACCAGATGAAATGGTCAGCTCCGGTCTGGTTCTGTATCACCCTCATTTTGGAGTCGACGTAGTTTTGCATATTATGGTTATACCTGTCGAGATGGTCCGGGGTGATGTTCATCATTATGGCTATCTCAGCCCTGAAGTCATACATTCCGTCGAGCTGGAAGCTGCTGAGTTCAATCACATAGTAATCATATCCGCCCTCTGCCACTGCCATCGCGAAGCTGTTACCCACATTGCCGGTCATAGCCACATTGAGCCCGGCCTTCTTCATCATGTGGTAAATCAGGTTGGTGGTTGTGGTCTTGCCGTTACTTCCCGTCACGCATATCTTGACGGCATTGGTGTACCGCCCGGCAAACTCTATCTCGGAAATAACCGGAATTCCCTTCTCACGGATGGCCACAACAAGGGGGTTATCCTCACGGAGACCCGGACTCTTAACCACCTCGCCGGCATTCATAATAAGCTCGGGGGTGTGTTTCCCCTCTTCAAAAGGGATATTGTGCCGGACCAGTATCTCGCGGTATTTATCCTTTACCGTACCGCTGTCGCTCACGAAGACGTCAAATCCCTTCTGCCGGGCCAACACAGCCGATCCCGCACCGCTCTCTCCCGCACCCAGTATTACAATTCTTTTTTTCATTCTGTCTTATCTTCAGTCTTACCCTGCCCGTTGCATTCTCCGACGAATCTTCAATGCCACCGGACCCGGGTCAGTTTCTATCTTGTCTTCAGTGTCACCACGCTGATAACCGCCAGTATGATTGCGATGATCCAGAAGCGTGTGACTATCTTTGGTTCAGCATATCCTTTCTTCTGATAGTGGTGATGCAGCGGCGCCATGAGAAAGATGCGCCTCCCCTCTCCGTACTTCCGCTTGGTTCTTTTAAACCAGCTCACCTGCAGCATCACCGAGAGGCTCTCCACGAAGAAGATGCCGCAGAGGATGGGTATCAGAAGCTCTTTCCTTATCACTATGGCGAAGACGGCGATGATCCCCCCGAGGGTCAGGCTGCCGGTGTCGCCCATAAATATCTGTGCCGGGTACGAATTGTACCAGAGGAAGCCCACGGTGGCTCCCGCGAAGGCGGCGGCGAAGATCACCAGCTCGCCGATGTTGGGCAGGTACATTATATTCAGGTAGTTGGCATATATGATATTACCTGATACATACGCCAGTATTCCGAGTGTCACTCCCGCCACGGCACTTGTGCCCGTTGCCAGCCCGTCCAGGCCATCAGTAAGATTAACACCGTTCGAGACGGAGACAACCACGAAGACGACCATGGCCATAAAGACAATCCACCCGAGCAGTTGTTTTGTTTCGCCCTTGGCGAAGGGAACAAGCCACGAATAGTCGAACTCATTGTTCTTTACGAAGGGGATGGTTGTCTTGGTCGACTTAACGTTGACGGCTGTAGACTGCTGCTGAAGTTCGACGGTCCGGTTATCTGCAGAACCGGCCGGATCACCATAAGCGGCATCGGCCGATGCCACAGTGACTCTTGCCGGCGGAGCAACATTGACGCGTACAACAACGTCGTCACTTAAATAGAGCGTCAGCGCAACAATCAGCCCCAGGCCTATCTGACCGATAATCTTGAACCTGCCGGCCAGGCCCTCCTTATTCTTTTTAAATATCTTGATGTAATCATCTATGAACCCTATGAAACCCACCCAGATTGTAGTTATAATCATCAGGATGATATAAACATTGTCAAGCCTGGCGAAGAGAAGCACCGGAACCAGGATGGATGCTATTATGATGACGCCGCCCATCGAGGGGGTGCCCTGTTTGCGGTACTGCCCCTCGAGATCGAGGTTGCGGATTGTCTCCCCTATCTGTTTTCGTTGCAGGAAATAGATGATCTTCTTGCCGATCAGCATGGCAATCAGGAGGGAAGTAATGACAGCGGCGGCAGACCTGAATGACAGGTAGTTGAAAACCCCTGCGCCCGGCACTCCGAGTGAATCAAGATATCTAAAGAGGTAATACAGCATATCAGCTTATTTTAAATGCTTTGCGTAGTTCTTCCCTGTCATCGAAGTGGTGTCTCACACCCTTCACCTCCTGGTAGGTCTCATGGCCTTTGCCTGCAACAAGAACAATGTCTCCCGGTGTGGCAAACATCACTGCAGCCCTTATGGCATCAGCACGACCGGTGATGCGGATCATCTTTGGCATTGCATCAGGGGTCAGGCCGGCCTGCATATCATCAATGATACTGTCAGGATCTTCGCTGCGTGGATTGTCTGATGTGAGTATCAGCCTGTCGGCTCCGGCAGAAGCAATACGTGCCATCACCGGCCGCTTCGTCCGGTCACGGTCTCCCCCTGCTCCTACGACGACTATCAGCTTGCCGGCTCCCTGCCGCAGCCTGTTGATGGCTTCGATCACATTCTCGACAGCATCAGGGGTATGGGCATAGTCAACGATGCCCGTTATTCCGTTATCAGAGCGGATAACCTCCATGCGGCCATCAACCGGACGAAGGTTGCTGAGGACCGGCAGTACCTCATCTTTGCTTGCACCCAGCAGGATGGCAGCACCATAAACAGCAAGCAGGTTTGATGCGTTATAATCACCTATAAAATGTGTCCATACCTCAGTGCCGTTGACCTTCAGGAGCATCCCCTCGAATCCCTGCTCGATGATGTTGCACCGGAAGTCGGCCATTCCACGCATACTGAAGGTATGCTTCCTGGCACTGCAGTTCTGGACCATGACGCTTCCATTGCGGTCATCGGAGTTGACAAGCGAAAAAGCTTCGGGCGTGAGCCCGTCAAAGAACTTCTTCTTGGCTGCCAGGTAATTGTCAAATGTCTTGTGATAGTCCAGGTGGTCATGTGTGAGGTTGGTGAAGATGCCGCCCGCAAAGTGGAGCCCGGCGATACGGTTCTGCTCAACGGCATGGGAGCTCACCTCCATGAAAGCATACTCGCACCCCTGGTCAACCATCTCCGCCAGAAGGGCATTGAGCCTGACCGGGTCAGGGGTAGTGTGGGTAGCATCCCTCCGCGTGCGGAAGACATAGTTGCAAACTGTGGACAAAAGCCCGCACTTATACCCCAGCCCATTGAACATATTATAGAGGAGCGTGGCGATGGTGGTCTTGCCGTTGGTACCGGTGACACCTGTCAGCCTCAGCTTGCGCGAGGGATGATCATAGAATGCCGAGGCTGCCATGCCGGTGGCGGCTGCTGAATCTTCGACAACAATAAAGGTTACTCCATGTGTATCTGATTTCCCGGCCACCGCCTTATCCGTCAGGCAGGAACTTCCCGGTCCCGGTTCAATGCCGCCTGCCGGAACAGCCAGAGGGAGCTGCTCGCAGATGACTGCGGCAGCGCCAGCCTCTACAGCCTTGCCGATGAATGCGTGGCCATCGCTCTTTGTTCCCCTGACAGCTATGAAAAGGCTGCCCGCTTTTACCTCGCGCGAGTCAGCCGTGACACCGCTGATGACCTTCACCTCATCTCCGTAGATGCAGGTCACTCTCAGCTCTTTCAGTATATCTTTTAACTCTTTCATTCCTTACTTAGTTAATTCTCCCCGGCCAGGCTTTTACCTCAACCTCAGTTCAATTGCCACAGTTGCTCCCCTGGATACCCTGACACCGGGCTGAGGCGACTGCTTCGCCACCCTTCCTCGGCCGGTGTAATGCACCCGCAGCCCGCTGTTCTCAAGCATGTAAATCGCATCTCGCAACCCCATACCCACAACATTCGGCATAACTCCGCCGGCAACCGTGAGGTCATACTTTCCGACTTCACTCGAGGCTTCGCGCAATGTGACCTTTTCATCACCCTCCGGGTTGAGGGCATGGAGATCACGGTAAAAACTGCTGGCATAAACTTTATCTGCAATCTCCTTGAATACAGGTCCCGACACTACATTACCGTAATAAACCCAGTTGGATGGTGCGTTCACCACCACAATACATGAGTAGAGCGGATCATCGGCGGGGAAGTACCCCACGAACGATGCCTGGTATGATATCCTGGACCCGGAGCGATATCCGTGCCTGGCGTTTGCTATCTGCGCCGTCCCTGTCTTGCCGGCGATCTTGTAATTGCTGTTCTTCAGGTTTTTGGCAGTGCCATCCTCAACAACACCCTCGAGCAACGACTGCGCCTTGCGGATTGTGGAACGGGAGCATATGGCGTTGGTGATCACCTCGGTGCCGAACGATTTCACTACCCGATTGCCATCTTTGACCTCTGTGACAAACCTGGGCTTGACCATCTTGCCGTTGTTAGCCACCGCGTTGTAGAAGGTCAGAATCTGCAACGGTGTCATCTGAACCTCGTAGCCGTGTGACATCATCGGAAGAGATATACCTGACCAGAGTTTGTCACCGGGAGCGCGGATGACTGGTTTGCCTTCACCTTTGATCTGCAGGCCGAGAGGCTTGTTGATCTTCATCGAATAGAGGCGGTCAACATAGCGGCGGGGATTATCTTTGTAGTTTTCATAGATGATCCTGGCAGTGCCTACATTGGAAGAGTGTTCAAACACTTCGCGGGCCGTTATTTTACCAAGCCCCTCATCCTCATGATCGCGGATCACCTTGTCATAATACCTGACCGTACCGTTGCCTGTGTTTATTGTGTCATGGAGATCGATGACACCGTCTTCCAGTGCAACGATCATCGACATCAGCTTGAAGGTGGAGCCGGGCTCTGCACTTTCGCCGACGGCGTAATTATAGGTCTCATGGTATAGCCCGTCAGACCCTATCTCGAGATTGGCGATGGCCTTGATGTCGCCTGTCTTCACCTCCATAACCACGGCACAACCGTGATGAGCCTTGTGTTTTGAGAGCTGCTTGTAGAGTGCGTTCTCTGTCGCATCCTGGAGGTCAAGGTCGATGGTGGTGACAATGTCGTCTCCCGGGCGGGCGTGGACTGTCTCGAGGTTATCGACATCGATCCATGCTCCTCCCGTCAGGCGTTGCTGCACCTTCAGCCCGTCCTTCCCGGCGAGGTAATTATTGAATGATCCCTCAATCCCGACGATGTTCGCGAGAGTGTCCTCAGTGATGTATCCTATCGTTCGCTTTGCGAGAAGTCCGTTGGGCATTATGCGCCTGTTCTCCGGCTGATAGAGCAACCCGCCACGGAATTTGCCGTGACGGAAGATAGGGAGCTCCTTCAGATGCTTGAGCGTCTCGTAGCTCACATGCCGCTTGATAAGGTAATACCTGTCTCCGCGCTTGCGTGCATTGGTCAGGGTGTTCTTCCAGCCCTCAGGTGTGTTTACACCGACATATTTCGAAAGGCCCCTGCTGAGGCCGTTTATCCCGTTGTACCAGGTGGTGTCGGCCATTCCTGAGCTGCGGGTGTCCATGTAGACAGTGTAGTACGGGACGGAACTGGCCAGGATGCGCCCGTCATCTGAGAGGATATCACCTCTGGCAGCCAAGTCAACCTGCCTGCGGAAAACAACCTTGTCAGCCATTGAGGCCCACTTGTCCGACTGTACGAACTGCAGGATGATAATGCGGATGAAGACGGCGATGGCCATCACTGCCACTATACCGTAGATGACTCCGGTACGGGCAAGGATCTGGTCTTTAGGTTTATTCGTCTTCTTCATTGTTCAGGTTAGTGTGGTTCTGCCAGCGTGGCGGATGGAGTGTTTTGGTGGGTTATCTGTTCTCTTATTTCAGTTGTGCCGGTTGTGATGACCGGGGTTTTGCTGGTTAGTTCTGTATTCTCTTCTGTAGTTATTTCTGTTTATATCCCTGGTGGTTATTACTGGTCATTCATTCACTACGATTCTGTATGGCGGCTCGCGGAGCTCTTCGAGGCCAAGGCCTCTATCCTTCACCAGCCGGATTATTTCACTCTGCCGGCTCACGCTGCCCAGATCGGCTGACACGGAGAGCGACTCCGCGCGAAGATCTCTCACCTCCTGTTCCAGAACAGCTATATCGCGCTCCACACGTTCTGCGTTGAACCTGTTGGCGATGAAAATTATAGCCAGCAGTGCGATCATTGCAGAGTACTTCACATCCTTGAGGATGATGCTGTCAGAGATGACTGTTCCGCTGATCAGACCTTTGAGGAAGGTACCTCTTCCCCTGCCGGGAGTCTTCTGCCCGCCAACCTTGCCTTTTTCCTCTCCGGCATTTGCCTGTCTCTCATAAACTGCCGATTGCCCACTGCCAACTGCTGACTGACTTCCTGCTGTCCCGACCCTGCTTGTCCGCGATTGAGGCTCCTCATAATCCGGAGCATCCACCTGCCAGGTGCTATCAGATGAACGCTCATCCTCCATGGCCCTCTGTACCATACCACCCAGGTAATTATTGCTCCTTTCCTCCATCTCCTTCACCCTTTTCTGCTATCCTGAGCCTGGCACTGCGTGCACGGCTGTTATTCCTTACCTCCTCCTCTGACGGAACGATCACCTTCCGGTTCACCGCCCTGAGCGGTGCACTCACATTCCCGTAAAAATCCTTCTCACTTTCACCCTCGAAATTGCCGCTGCGGAAGAAGTTCTTAACCAGCCTGTCCTCCAGAGAGTGATAGGTGATCACTGCCATCCTTCCTCCCGGTTTCAGCATCTGCAGCGCCTGGATCAGCATCTCTTTCAGGGCATCCAGCTCGCCGTTCACTTCAATTCGAAGTGATTGGAACAGTCGCGCCCAGAACTTGTTTTCCTCCCGCGGAGGTACCAGTCCGCTTAGCGCCAGGGTAAGGTCGCTGACTGTTGTCACCTGTTTTGCCGTCCTGGCCTTTACGATTGCCGCTGCCAGTCTTCGCGAGGTTGTCAGCTCGCCGTAGTTGTAGAAGATATCGGCCAGCTTCTCCTCCTCGTAGGTCCGGAGGATGTCCGAGGCCTTCACAGGCGACTGTCTGTTCATCCGCATATCGAGTTCGGCATCGCCGCGAAACGAGAATCCCCGCTCCTGCTCGTCGAACTGGTGAAATGACACACCCAGGTCGGCTATCAGCCCGTCGATGGCGCTGACGCCATGGTAGCGCAGGTTGTTCTTCAGGTACCTGAAGTTCTGGCAGAGAAGGGTGAACCGTTCGTCATTAATGACGTTGGCGGCAGCGTCAGCATCCTGGTCAAATGCTATCAGCCTGCCCGAGGTGAGCTGCTTGAGAATGGCACGTGAGTGTCCGCCGCCGCCAAATGTTACGTCGACATATATCCCGTCGGGCCTGAGGTTGAGCCCTGCAATGCTTTCATTCAGCAGCGCCGGGAGATGATATACTGCCATTATGCCGGGCCGGTATCGGGATTGCCAAGCAGTTTCTCCGCCAGGTTGGCGAAGTCGTCGGAAGGCATGTCGATACGGGCATATACCTCCTCAGCCCACATTTCAATGCGACCGTCCTGCCCGGCCAGAACAACATCTTTCTGTATCCCGGCAAGGTCAAGGAGGCGCTTTGGAATGAGCAGCCTGTTGCTGCTGTCGAGTGCGACTTCGGCGGTACCCTTGAAGAAATTGCGGAGAAAGATATTGTGCTCCCTGTTGTATGGGTTGATCCTGCTGCGGATCTTCTCGAGCTGCCTGTTCCAGTCGTCAATCGAGTACATGACAAGGCACCCTTCGAAGATGTCTTTTCTGACCACAAAGCGATCTTCAGCTGCCGGTGGCATCTGTTTCTTGAACGCGGAAGGGAGGATTACTCTTCCCTTGGCATCAAGCCTGCATGAATAATCGCCGATAAATGTGGCCATCACAGTTGTTGTTTCGAAGGGCTAAAGTAGGAATAAATTTCCCACTTTACTCCACTTTACTCCATTTTTCTTCACTATTGTTGAAAACTTTGTTTTAGGAGGAAATATTGTGTGATGGAGCAGTAAATTTTCAGGAGTTGTTATAGCCTGCTTTACAATGCTTTAACCGCTACGCGGTATAATTCGTCGTAGACGATACAGCATTGTATGTCTGGCCGCCAACTCCCCGCCGGGGCCGGTTTAACGGGTTGCTTGCAACCGCTTTCTCACAGTTGACCAGGTATCTGTGATGAGGAAACTCTCATCCATGTAACCGATCATTTTTTCAAACCGCGTCATTGGAACTGCAAATGAAATCTCATTGTCAGCCACGCACTTACGGGCAGAAGGATCAAACATTCCTATCACTGCCCGTTGCCTCTCTGTCACTGTTTCGAGGTAAGGATAATGAATAATTGAGCTACATCCCGAACCGAAGGGAGTGAATGTGCCGTTCGGCTCTGACTGGTCAAAATTCGCGAGGGTGAATAGTCCGGCCAGAACATCGGGAGTGGCAAAGAAGATGACCACATCGGGCTCATCATCCTTTTCGAGCTTGTCCCATCTCTTGAAAACCAGGTTCATTCCGGAAACAGCCAGGGTTTTCTGTGACTTCATGAACTCCCTGACGAGTTCAGGAGAGCGGAGGTATCTTTCGCCCTCGATTTCATTGTTACCGCATGAGAGGAAACTTTCGAATCCGGGCCGCATTTTGTCGGTGAAGCCCAGGTATCTTTTCCCGCCGCCACATTTGATTCGCTCTGCGTTGTACATCAGGGATCTCCCCTTACGGACTTTTGCGAGCTCGCATATGATGCAGCTCCACCCCCTTGATTTATCCGCCCACTCTGCGGCGGTATCGGAAAGGGTGTAATAGAAAGTGACAGGCAGTTCAGCTTTGCCGAAATATTTACTCCATCCATCAAGGAATTTGTCTCGCAGTTCAAGATTCATGGTTGTGTTGTTTGTGCGGGTAAATATAACATCATCTAATCTCAAAATGTTGAGCAGAACAATGCTGAATGCTCTACGAGCAAATATATACTTTAACATTCTGTTCTACAATGCTTTATCCGCTACGCGGAATAATTCGTCGTTGACAATCAGGAATTGTAGTCCCCAGTCATCATCTGTAATAATTCGCCGCAGACGATCAAGCATTGTAACCTGCAGTCATCATCTGCAATAATTCCTTGCAGACGATACAGAATTGTTTATCCTCATATTTATCTTTGCAACCGATTAAGGTGACAAAATGGAAGAACCCATAAAACCGCTGCAGCTGGACGTCGAGAAGATCCTGGCCGATAAGAACCCGAAAATCCACAGGGTGCTCCCCGGATTTGTAATCAGTTACCTCAAACGCATTGCGCACCAGGATGGCATAAACAACATCCTGCGCAATTTCGCACATCTCAGGGGTGCCGCTTTCAACGACGCAGCCCTTGGATACATGGGCATCTCATACCGTGCCCACGGTGTAGAAAACCTGCCAAAGGGCGGGAGAAACATCTTCGTTTCAAACCACCCCCTCGGCGGCCTTGACGGCATGGTCTTCATGAGTGAACTGACCAAACACTTCCCTGCAATAAAATTTCCGGTAAACGATATCCTGCTCTATATAGAGAACTACGGTGATATCTTCCTCCCGGTAAACAAGGTGGGTACCTTCAGCCGCGATGCGGCTATACTGATGGAGGAGGCCTATGCCTCAGACTATCAACTTCTTAACTTCCCTGCAGGGATATGTTCCAGGAAAATTAAGGGCGTGGTCACTGACCTGCCCTGGCAGAAAAGCTTCATCGTCAAGGCTGTACAACATCAGAGGGATATTGTGCCGTGCTACTTTGCGGGACGTAACAGCTCCTTCTTCTATAACCTCGCCAACTTCAGAACATTTATAGGACTTAAAACGAACATTGAGATGCTCTACCTGGTCGACGAGATGTTCAGACAGAATGGCAAGAATATTGAGGTCTTCTTCGGGGAACCGATACCCTGGCAGACATTCGACAAGTCGAGGAAACCACAGGAGTGGGCCGATTTGATACGTGAGAAAACATATAAATTGCCCGAAAGATTTAAAAGCAGTTAACGATTATTTCTTACTTTTAGACCTCAATTTTATCTCTCCGTGGATAAGGAAATGGAAAATGGCAATGCGGAGCCCCTGGGCGAGGCTGTGCCTGTGGAAGATCTGGCAGCGGAACTGTCCAGGATTGGTTACCTGAGAAAGACGAACAACGCCAATAATGAGGTATACATCTTCGACCACCGGAGCTCGCCATTGCTGATGCACGAGATAGGGCGCATCCGCGAATTGACATTCAGGCACGCCGGGGGAGGTACAGGGAAAGCCCTGGATCTGGATGAGTACGATCTCGATCCGGACCATCCACAGAAACAGCTGATAATCTGGGATCCTGACAACCGGGAGATAATCGGCGGATACCGCTTCATCTTCCCGGAATACAAGGAGAAGGATTTTACGGTTGACCGGTTTGCATCGTCATCATATTTCACTTTTTCCAGGAGATTCATCAAAAAATACCTTCCGCATACAATGGAGCTGGGGCGCTCGTTCGTCAGACCGGAGTACCAGAGTGCCGCGATGGGCCGGAAGAGCCTTTTCTCTCTAGATAACCTGTGGGACGGGTTGGGCGCTATCATTATAGACCACAGGCAGATACGATACCTTTTCGGGAAGGTCACAATGTATACCCATTATAACGTGCAGGCTCGCAACATGGTCCTGTATTTCATGCTGAAATACTTCCCCGATCCTGATAAACTGGCAGTGCCTGAAAATCCTTTCTTCATCGATATTAACAAAGAGGAGATGGAGAGTATCTTTGTGGGAAAACATTTCAGGGATAACCTGAAGATCCTTGGCCAGGAGGTTCGCAAGCTGGGTGAAAATATTCCTCCTCTGATCAATGCATACATGAACCTCTCACCGACGATGAAATGTTTCGGTACATTCATCAACCATCACTTCGGTAATGTTGAGGAAACCGGTATAATGATCACTGTGCGGGATATTTACATCGAGAAAATCAACCGGCACCTGGCATCATACAGGGAGGATTTTGACATCTCTCAGTAGGTTAGCCATCCCACCCTAACCAATGCTTAATGGTCTACGACCAAAAGAATTATTATGTTTCTCTTCTACAATGCTTTAAGCTCTACGAGCTATTATTGTCAACACTTTTGCCTATTGCCTATTGCCTAATGCCTAATAGGCCCTTCCCCCGCGGCCTTCAATATAGTTAACGAATGCCCTGTTAACCACCCTGTTACCGCCGGGAGTGGGATAGTTCCCGGTGAAGTACCAGTCACCGGTGTGGCCCGGGCAGGCCTTGTGGAGTCCCTCAACCGACTGAAACACGATCTCCAGTTCAGCTTTTATCTCGGGTGTTTTCAGCATCACCGCAATCTGGTCAGAGATCTCCCTGTCAGTGAATGGTGCGTAAATTTCCTGCACCAGGTTTACCATTTCAGTATCCGGTTTCTTTAATTCTTCCTGTGCGCGCTCATAAACGTCACTAATCACTTTCTCACGACCGGTAAGCTTCAGCAACTCCAGTGCCGCCCGGAAAGCTATGAAGTCACCCAGCTTCGACATATCAATACCGTAACAGTCAGGGTAGCGTATCTGCGGTGATGATGAAACTATTACAATTTTTGCCGGATCAAGCCTGTCAAGGATTCGTATAATGCTCTCCTTCAACGTGGTGCCACGGACAATTGAATCGTCTATCACCACCAGGCTGTCTTTCCCGCGACGAACAACTCCATACGTGACATCATATACGTGGGCTACAAGGTCATCACGACTACGGTCCTCTGTAATGAAAGTCCTTAGTTTAATGTCTTTTACTGCAATCTTCTCAATACGGGGTCTTACATCCATGATTCGCTCAAAATCAGCAACAGTGATTGCATCACCCCTTTTGATCAAAGTCTGCCGCTTCCTGTTGTTGAGCCACTTGTCAACCCCCTCAATGAGACCGTAGAATGCACTCTCGGCGGTGTTGGGGATGTATGAAAACACAGTGTTCCTTACATCATGATTCACCGCATCCAGCACCGGCTCAGTTAGTGTCTCGCCGAGTTTCTTGCGTTCACGGTATATATGTTTGTCGGTGCCGCGTGAGAAGTATATCCTTTCAAAGGAGCATTTAGCCGGTGTGGTTGCGGGGAGCACCTCCTGCAAAGAGTATTCGCCTGAGCCCTTAATAATAAGCGCCTTGCCCGGATCAAGCTCATTGACCTTGTCAGTGCGGATGTCAAACACAGTCTGGATTACCGGTCGTTCCGAGGCAGCAACCACCACTTCGTCATCGGCATACCAGAATGCAGGTCTTATCCCGGCGGGATCACGTAAAACGAAGGCGTCGCCATGTCCTAGCATCCCGGCCATAACGTATCCGCCGTCCCATCGCTTCGCGGCACTGCGCAATACACCCGCTACATCCAACTCCTGCTCAATGACTGGAGAGATTTCGCGCTTTGTGAGGCCCTGCTCCTTGTGAAGGCGGTAGAGGCGTTCGACCTCCTGGTCAAGGAAATGGCCGACGTTTTCAAGGATAGTGATGGTATCTGAGAAGTCAACCGGATTCTGTCCGATCTCAAGGAGGCTATTGAAGATCTCCTCTATGTTCGTAAGGTTGAAGTTGCCGGCCATGACAAGGCTTCGTGAGCGCCAGTTATTCTCGCGGGATACAGGGTGGACAAAGTCAATGTTGTAGTTACCGTAAGTGCCATAGCGCAGGTGTCCGAGCCACACATCGCAGGGGTTCTCCTTTATCTCCGGGTATATGCGGGTGAAGATGTCCTTTATCGCATTGGCGGAGTTGGAGCGCTGACGGTGGATGTACCGCGTTCCCGGCTTCGCGCCGATGTGTATCCCTGCCAAGCCGGCGCCATCCTGGCCGCGGTTGTGCTGCTTCTCCATCATGAGATACATCTTGCGCAGGCCGTAATCCCATGACCCGTATTTATCAATATAGTATCCCGCGGGGCGCAGCAGTCTTATCAGTGCTATCCCGCATTCGTGCTTTATGCTCTCGCTCATCTACTTTACCGGTCCCGGATTTTTGAATGAGATAACGTCCCTGATCAGGTAAGCATCAGGGTATTTGTTGATTATGTCAAAGAAGGCTTTAGCTGCCTCCTCGCGGGTGCGAAAATCGCCCACTTTCACCTTGAACCAGTTGGGACGGTCGAAGGTGCGGTATGTGGGTATATCGGGATAATCATCCATGAAACGTGCACGGACTTTGTTGGAGTCTTCGTTTGCCGTGCGGTGGCCGCCGCGGTAGATCTGTATGCGCCATCCGTCAACGCCGTTTTTCGAGGCGTTCATAAGGATGTGGCGGCTTATGAGGGTGTCTATCGCGGGATCCTGTACCACAATGAGCCGCTCTGCTATGTAACGCGGACGTCCGTCGTTCATAAGCTCCTCGACGCCAAGGCCTCTCTGTGCTGTCAGTGACACCGGCAGGAAGATGGTGAATGCCGCAGCAAGCAACAATGATCTCATGTGGCAAATATACAACAGATTTTCTGAAGTGGTTTACGCAAGAATCGTTCCAGATGATTCCGGATAGCGGTCCATGTTGAATTATAGCAGGGATCGGGCTCTAATGTGCGGCAGGGTAGCTTTTACTCAAGGGCGCCGGCAAGTTCGCCGGTTATCTCCATTCAGCTACTCCCCGAGTGCCCCGGCAGGCTCGATGAAGGGTCAGGCTTTATTCCTCCAGCGCCTCGGCCAGCTCGTCAGTTATCTCGAGGTTATGGTATACGGCCTGTACATCATCGTCATCCTCAAGAGCTTCGATTAGTCTCATCACCTTACGGGCCAGCTCCACATCAAGTGTTTTTGTCTCTTTCGCGACCCGCTTGAGCATTGCTTCGTCAGGTACGATCTCCAACTCTTCCAGCTTCCGGTTGACACTGCCGAAGTCGTCTTTCGCACAGGTGACCGTGATTACATCCTCATCGATCTCGATATCCTCAGCGCCGGCATCAATAAGTTCGAGCTCGAGGCTCTCCATATCCTTTTCGCTGACATCTTCGGCATTGATTGTGAAGACACCCTTCCGGTCAAACAGGAATGTCAGCGATCCGTTCGGGCCGAGGGCCCCGTTATACTTGCCAAAAACAAATCTTACACTTGAAAGTGTGCGGTTTGTGTTGTCAGTAAGTCCCTCGACGAACACAGCAATGCCGTTCGGACCGTAGCCCTCATAGGTTATCTCGTGGTATGCCTCGGCCTCTGAGCCGCCGGCTTTCTTGATAGCTCTCTCGATATTATCCTTGGGCATGTTTGCACCCTTGGCGTTCTGTATGGCCAGTCGCAGGCGTGCGTTACCCGCCGGGTCAGCGCCACCCTCACGTACTGAGATCATTATTTCCTTGATGATCTTCGTAAAGATCTTCCCTCTCTTTGCATCGGCCGCCCCCTTTTTGCGCTTGATGGTTGACCATTTATTGTGACCTGACATATGGATAAATTTTTACTGTACACAAAAATATACAATTCCTGCAATCTGCAATGAGGCCACTTAACTCTAACCACCGGACCGCAGGACTGCAAGACCGCAAGACAATTTTTTCCCTACCTTTGCCCCGATTATGCCAAAAAAATACTACATAGAAACATACGGTTGTCAGATGAATGTCTCTGACAGCGAGGTTGTTGCATCAGTTCTTTCAGATGCCGGTTATTCACCGGCAGGAGACATTAGCGAGGCCGACATCATCCTCGTCAACACCTGCTCGATCCGTGAGAATGCCGAGCAACGCATCTGGGGCAGGCTTGACTTGTTCCGTGCACAGAAAAAGAAACGCCCGCAGGTGATTGTGGGCGTGCTGGGATGCATGGCTGAGCGACTGAAGGAGAAGCTCCTCGAGAGCGATAAAATGGTTGATATGGTTGTGGGGCCGGATGCTTACCGTGACCTTCCAATGCTTGTTGAGACAGCCGCTTCCGGTCATGCTGCGGTAAACGTGCTGCTCTCCCGTGAAGAGACCTATGCAGATATCTCACCGGTGCGCCTTGAGAGCAATGGTGTATCAGCGTTCATATCCATCATGCGCGGCTGCAACAACATGTGTGCATATTGTGTGGTGCCGTATGTGCGTGGCGCAGAGCGAAGCAGGGATCCGGAAACGATAGTGCGTGAGGCCCGCGATGTTTTTGAGCATGGCTACCGCGAAGTGACTCTGCTGGGACAGAATGTGAATTCATATTCATGGGAAGGAAACACACCGATTGGTTTCGCGCGACTGCTGGAGATGGTGGCATCGGTTGATCCGGGGTTACGCGTGCGCTACTCCACTTCCCACCCGAAGGACCTGTCGGACGATGTTCTTGAGGTCATGGCAAGGCATGACAATATCTGCAGGCACATTCACCTGCCGGTTCAAAGCGGAAGCAGCAGTGTGCTGAAGCGTATGAACAGGAAATATACTCGGGAGTGGTACCTCGACAGGATTGCTGCCATCAATCGTATATTGCCGGGATGCGCCCTCTCGACGGATATCATCGCCGGTTTCTGTGGCGAGACCGAGGAGGAGCATCTCGGGACCCTCAGTCTCATGCGCGAGGTGGAATTCGATTTCGCCTATATGTTCAAATATTCGGAACGACCCGGCACGAAGGCAGCGCGTCATATGAAGGATGATGTGCCTGATGAGGTCAAGACCCGGAGGCTGAATGAAATTATCGCCCTGCAGAATGACCTCTCTGCCAGGAGCAAGAAGGCTGATGTTGGCCGGACATTTGAGGTTCTGGTTGAAGGCCCGGCAAAGAAACCAGCCGGCGCCATGATGGGACGGACCTCCGGCAATAAGGTTGTGGTCTTTCAAGCCTCGGACGTACAACCCGGTGACTATGTTAACGTCACCGTCACCCGTTCCACCTCTGCCACACTGATCGGAAACCTGACTCCCTGACCTTAAGACTGCATGACCGCAAGACTGCTAGACCTTTCGACCTTCAGACATCAGACCTTGCGACCTTGTAACCTCTGCCCCCGCCAATGCAACGCCGATCGCTCCAAGGCAGCCGGCTGGTGCCGTATGGACGACAGGATTCACATCTCTTCAATAGTTCTGCATCGAGGCGAGGAGCCGCCAATTTCAGGAGAGAAAGGGGTTGTAAATGTCTTTTTTCCGTCGTGCAACATGCAATGTGTTTACTGTCAGAACTGGGAGATCTCGTGCCGGGGTACAAAGGGAACAGTTATGAGCATTGATGAAGTATGCGACGCAATAATCAACCTCCTCCCGGTTTCGGAAAATAACCTGGGATTTGTTTCTCCTACTCATTTCGTGCTTCAGATGATTTCCATTGTAGAGGAGTTGCGGAAGCGTGGATTTTATCCGACAATAGTCTATAATACAAACGGATACGAACTTTCTGAAACGATCCGTTCACTGGAAGGCATTGTAGATGTATGGCTTCCCGACTTCAAATACTCTGACGATGACCTCGCCGTGGTGCTTTCAGAGGCACCGAACTATAGCCAATTCGCGCTGAAAGCGCTGAAAGAGATGGTTCACCAGGCAGGAACAACATTACACACTGATGACAGGGGTATTGCCCGCCGGGGGATAATTATCCGCCACCTTGTGCTGCCCGGATTGGTAAGCAACAGCCTTGGAGTTTTGAAATTGATTGAGGAAAACCTGTCTCCCAACCTTCATATTTCCTTAATGTCTCAATATTATCCGCCTGAAAGAATATTGATGCAAAATCGCAAATCTCAATTCGCAAATCAAAAATTCTTGCGTCGTCCGATTACCCGGACTGAGTATGAAGCTGTCCTCGAGGCATTTCATACTCTGGGTTTTACAAGGGGCTGGCTCCAGCAATATGAAAGTCATCAGACCTACCGGCCTGATTTCTCAAAAGAACATCCTTTCGAATAAATCAAATCTCTTAATGCCAAATACTGGTCAGGCTGATTGAGTGTTTCCAGTTCAGGAACTCGTGGTGCTGTTCACCGGGTCTGATTTACGGAAAGACTAGTAAGCAATGACAATCTTGGCTGCATCCTGGATTATCGAATTGTAAACTGAGACCACATACACTCCTGGCAATAAACCCGAGATATCAAAGATGCCCTCAGTTGAATCAATAACCTTTGACTGCAAATGAGATCCATAGAGGTTATTCAGGCTTGCTTTTGCCGGAAGCAGATGTTCAGGCACCTGGATTACCAGCTCATTCCTTGTGTACCTGAACTTGATCGATTCCACCAGATTTATTGTAATTGCAAGCTCACCAATAACGCCAGAGCCATCAAGTGATGTTGCAACCACAATCACTTCGCCCGGTGCGACACCTTTAAGAATTCCGTCTGCACTTATGACAGCTGATCCGGTACCATTTATTATTGACCAGGAAACGTTTTTCTCAGTAGCATCTTCGGGTAAGATTTCAGCTATCAGTGCAAGTTCTCCATTCACAGTGGTAGTTGTAGATGATTTTGTTTTCACCTTGACCTTAATGGAGGATACTGTTACAATCTGATTTGCGATGGTGATTTCCACCTCTCCAAATATTTTACTGCCATCATTCGCAGTAGCTCTTACGACTATTTTGCCGTTAGTTCTGGCAGTTATGATCCCTTCCTTGCTTAATTCGGCATGACCGTTGCCGCTGACAAGGGACCAGGTGACTGATATATTTGAAGCATTGGAAGGCTTGATTGAAGCCAGAAGTCTCAAGGTACCATTGTCGGTATTGATTGTTGTGACTCCTCCCTCTCCTGTAACCGTAATGCCTGTCACAAGTACAATCTGGTTGATTATTGAGACTGTAATATCTCCATAGACTCCTGATCCGTCATTAGCAGTAGCCCGTACAATCACACTGCCGTCTGCCAACGCAGTGACTAATCCGTTTGAGTTTACAGTGGCCTGACCGGTACCACCTGCAATTGACCATGTAACTATCTTATTAGTAGCGCTCTCAGGCAGAATTGAAACGGAAAGTTGAAGAGTACCCTTGCTGGTTGAGATTACCGGCTCCCCCTTAGTTGCAGCTACATTTATTTTTGTAACCGGGATAACCTGGCCACTGAGTGTTATGACCATCTGTCCATAAATGCCTGTGCCATCATTCGCTGTTGCCCTGGCTGTTACCGTTCCGTTAGATACTGCCGTAACAAGTCCGGTGCTGTTGATCGTTGCCTGGCCAGTGCCATTCGTGATGCTCCAGGTTACTGTCTTGTTTGAGGCGTTTGTTGGCGCTACAGTGGCAGTCAAGGCAAGTGTGCCATTATCCTGAGTGATAGTCGTCGTTCCTCCGGCTCCCGTAACCGTAATGCCTGTCACAGGTATGACCTGGCCGGTGATGGTTATAACCAGTGAACCAACTATGCCGCTGCCGTCGTTCGCTGTTGCCCTGGCTGTTACTGTTCCGTTCGAAACTGCCGTAACCAGTCCGGTGCTGTTGATCGTTGCCTGGCCAGTGCCGTTCGTGATGCTCCAGGTTACTGTCTTGTTAGAGGCGTTTGTTGGCGCTACAGTGGCAGTCAAGGCAAGCGTGCCATTATCCTGAGTGATAGTCGTCGCTCCGCCGGAGCCAGTAACCGTAATGCCTGTCACAGGTACAGTGGCGGTACTTCCATCCCACCCAGCCATCCTTGCCAGCATCCACCACATTGCTTTAGCTAACCTTAATCTGCCAGCCGGCCCTATATGTCCAAGACCTCCATCTCCAAGGTTTGTTGTAGTTATCCATGGATATATATGACCATTATAACTCCTTGTATTTGGTACCGAAGAGCCATCGTCATAACAAAGAATATCTGCATAGTCAAATAGTATCCTGTTCGGATCAGCTAATACCGAATCTCGAATCTGTTCGTAAGCAAGATATTTTAAATATCCTAGCCCTAATGTATATGAGTCAACCGGCCCTGTTGTAAAGAATACCTTTGTTCCAATATTATTATTAGAACAGTAGGCTATGTAATCTTTTGTTACTGCTATATATTTCTTGATTGAGTCTGCCGAATAATAATTACCATCCCAACACCATCCAAATCCGAATGCAGATAAATTGGGTCCTGTTGAATTACAGTAACTGAGTCCTGCTTTTGTCCTGGTCACAGCCAGTGCTGACTGAAACCAATCCTCTTCCCCATAACCATAAATCCATCCCGTTGAATGACTTACATCCCCCCAGGTAGCTCTGCTGGCTCTTAGGTTTGATGTTGTATATGGTTCCGGCACTTCCCCTCCAATTCCTTCCAGGACACTGACGGCAAAAGTCGGATCAGCTATTTCGAGGGCCAATAGGCCATACCTTATGCCTTCACTATGAGATTCCCCGGCATAGGACAGCCACATTTTTTTGACCTCATCAATATAATACTTCGGAATATCATCATACTTATCCACAACCGTGTGATCAGCGATGATCTGTCCATATTGTAGTATGGTAATATGGAATAATATTAATATTATTAATATTCTCTTCATTTTCCTGCAAACTTAATCCACGAATCCCTCATCGGCAATTTTGACGAATTGCTAAAATATGTTGACAAATATACAGAATTAAACGATGAAAGTTAACAAAAGGTTACATCGTACAAATTTATTCTATGCGTTTAAAAAGTAATTACAGGTTAATCAATAAAGTCTTGACACTCATCAACTATCAATTCATACTATTGTTACTATTTATAACAATATTCAAGATTATATGGTTGATAAATTCCGCATTTCATTAATATCATATTTGCCAAAATTATTTTGTATCCCCTTCAGTACTACTATGTATTTAGCTGATATATAAAGACCTAAAGATCCATGGAATCAAGTTTTTATAACTGTAAAATTCTACCGGAATTCCTGAATAATATCAAAGCTCCTTTACGGGGTCATTTGAAAAATATTGTCTCTATATCATGATTGACGTAACTTGAAGATAAATTTCACGTTTACTATGAAATGACAAAATAATGTCTGAAAGATGAAAAAGTTCAAAATAGTCCTTGTCGGAGTACTATTCTTGACAGCAGAATATTGTGCTACAGCCCAGCATACTCCATACCATCCAATATCGAGCAGAGTCTTTACGCCCTTCATAATGAATCCTGCAATAGCAGGAAGCAAGGATTTTATGGCCATTGACCTTGCCACCAGCATCCAGGGAGATGATTTCTCACAGCTCCTCAGCACCAACAGCCGCATAGCGAAAAAAGGACCGCGGTATTTCGGAGCTCCCGTTGGAAAAAGTTTTACCAGTATCGGAGTCGGTGGCACTCTGTTCAACGACCACTATGGACCCTCCAGAAACATAGGTATAAGTGCAGCAGCAGCATACCACATACCCTTGAATGAGAAGAATATATCATTCATTTCAGCCGGACTGGCAGTCAAGGGCATCTATAACATAATGGATTCCATAGCGGACGCAGGTGTGCCAGGCAAGGAAAGTATTATACCAAACGTGGATGCGGGTATCTATTTGTACAGCCAGAACCTGTACGCAGGAGTGTCAGCAACGAACCTGCTGGGTAGTATGATCGACAGCACTGATATGGCTCTGTACAATATCCCCATCTCAAGACAATACTTCTTCCTCGCAGGATACAAGATTGTACTGAGCAAGTCCCAGAATATAATACTTGAACCATCGCTAATCATTAACCTTGATGATTCGCTGAAGCTCGCCAGGAAAGAATCATACAACCCCATGCTGAAACTCTATATGGATGCATTCTGCCTGGGAGCTTATATGCATAACTACGATAACCTGACCTTCTTTTTCCAGTATAAATTCCCGAAACTCTATATCGGGACATTAATTGACTTCCCCCGGAATGTCTCCTTCTACAAGAGACCTCTGACCGTGGAGATCGTGGCAGGAATTAACTTCGGAGGTGTAACAAAAACCTCCGGAAGCAGATATCAATGGTAAATCGACATGAAGATGAAAATTATAATAATACTCCTGGCGTTCGTGTGGAATGTTTCCTTATTGCAGGCATCAGTGAATTATGAACCCACAGAAGTTAACTTCCTGAGGATGGGAAAAATTCAGGTAATCGACTCTGTAAGCACGAATGCTCTTCGTATCAGGCCATTCCATCTTGAAATTATTCCTCCGTCATGTGGAGTTCAGTTCTATCGTGATGGGATAATATTCCTCTCACATTCCAAACTGGAGGAGAAAGTCCCCGAACGTCATCTTTCCTTCGGATCGGTCAGGACATATACGTCTCCGATTTCTGATACCGTTCCTGGAAACTATAAACCATTCGACCTTAATAGTACTGCACTATTCCCGAGTGAGGCAACTACATTTTCGGGCGATTTCAATACGATGTATCTCAGCATTATACCAGAGAAATCAAGCAGTGAGAAGATATTCAGGGCTAAATATACATCCAACGGATGGAAAATCGAAGATACCCCGCTGACATTCTGCAATGATAACTCCATTTATTCTCACCCCTGCCTGTCTGCTGATGAAACCTTTATGGTATTTTCGTCAGACCGGTCGGGTACAACAGGAGGTCTTGACCTCTGGATAACAAAAAAGGAAAACGAAGGGTGGAGCAACCCAAAGAATTTAGGTAAACAAATCAACTCAGTTGGAAACGAGCTCTTTGCTGCCCTGGACAGCAGGAATAATCTCTATTTTTCCTCAGATGGTCACCCGGGCAAAGGAGGCTACGATATATTTGTCGCGGCATATAACGGATCAGGCTGGGATAAACCTCATAATCTCCCGGGCTCAATAAATACAAAGGATGACGAGCTTGCTTATAAGATCAATATATCCGACAGCAAAACTGCGTTTTATACATCAAGAGCCCGTTCCGGGAGGCCCAGAACCCAATTATATATAATCGACCTCAACCAAGGCCAGCCACAAATGGGGACCATAAGTCTTGGGGACCGTATCCTTGCGCTGGCAGGCATAAGCCCTGCAGCCCCTAAAGAAGAAGAGGCTCCGGCGCCTGAGATTACCACAGTAAAGAAAGAAATAGCAGCTTCAGACAAACCTGTTCAGCCCGCACAGGCTGAACAGGTAACGAAGGGAAAAAGTCCTGCATCAGATAAAGCCCGGGAAACAAGTACGTCAGAGGTTAGAAAGGAAGTGGTTCCACAACCAAAAACAGCCGCCACAACACCAACATCGGAAGGAAAGAAGGAGGCGCCGGCAGTTAGCAAACCCACTCCTGCCAACCCGGCATCTGAGGTAAAAAAGGATGAGGTGGTCTACAGGGTCCAGATCATAGCCAATACAAAGCCCGTCGGAAGCCAGAATATTACAGTTGCAGGAAAGAGCTACAAATCATTCGAGTACCTGTATAAAGGCGGATACCGAACAACAATTGGTGAATTCAGCAACCTCCAGGAAGCGATGCGGTTACAGAGTACGTGTCGTCAAAATGGTTACAGCCAGGCATTCGTGGTTGCATTTAAAAACAACATTCGTTCAACTGACCCGGAGCTGTTCAAATAGGCCTGCAAAGTCACCAAAAAACAGATATAATAATGAAGTCAGGGCTTTTTAGTCCCGTATATTATACATTTCGTCAAAATTGACCCAGAGTTAATTTGTAGAAACACATAACCGCAAAAGCCAAATAACCTCTGTGTTTCAAATAATTATATAAGATCTCCCGGCTATCCGGCCTGTGATGGTTCTGAACTTGATAAAAAAGTTATCGTTTTGACCAACCGGACTTCCCAAACTGCCAAATGGTCGACATAAATGACCAACAGCAGTAATTAGCCGTTTTCCTATCTGAAATCAGTCACTTCATCACATTGCCTGAGCTTGCTACGCAGCTGATTAAATGTACCTTTACCGTGAATTTTTGAAGCCTGTGAAACCGGCGAAAAAAAAGCAGCAAACAGAAGAACATTCCTGCTGTTATACAGAATAAAAACCATGTCAAAACCGTTTACCAGTTAACCAGGTTTCAGAGGCTGACTAAAATTAAAGAACTGCTGATGGATATTTTCAGTACATTATATCGTTTGCACATTATTCCGTTTCTCAAGAAATGGAAACTCCTCAATTTAATACTGGGGGCACTTGACATCCTGGCAATTTTCCTGGCATTTGAATGTGCTTATCTGACTGTGTACTCCGGATCGGGGAACGGTTACCTGTTCTTCCTTGATGAACGGTTCCTTCTTCTCTTCGTCGGCATCACGCCACTCTGGCTGCTGACCATGTACCTGCTCAAAGCGACGGAAATACCTCGAACCAAGCAGTACACGGCAATATTCTGGGAATACTTCCTATCTGCCGGAGCTATTTCCCTGGTTCTTATATTGCTTTACTTCCTCTTTAAGCTCTATACAGTCTCGAGAACTTTCATCATACTGATTCCGGGCTTTGGCTTCATTTTTCTTTTCACACTCCGCGTAATGGAGTATAAGGTGTTCAAGAGGTACCGGTCAAAGGGATTCAACTACCTGAATGTGGTACTGATTGCAGATACATCCTCTCTTCCTTTTATTGAAAGCATGCTTGAACACAAGGAATGGGGTTACAAAATAGTTGCACTGTTCACCAGCTCCGAGGCAATCAGGAAGAAGTATGAGGAGACTATTATCATCCTTCCCGAGGACTTCATCGAGGTTCTGAATGACCTTATGGAAGTGGACATGATTGACGAGGTTCTTTATGTTAAAAACAAGGTTCTTCCTTCTGAAATCAGGAAGATCGTCCGCTCCTGTGAGGAACTGGGTGTCGTTTTCAGTGTAATGTACCGTGACGAGAAACTCACCCTTTCTAACGCTGTAAAAAGGGAAATTGCCGACTACAAGTTCCTTACCTTCATCAATGTACCGCATAACACATATGCACTGGGGGTCAAAAAGATCATGGATATCTTTGGCTCGCTGCTTGGAATAATTGTGTTGTCGCCACTGATGATCCTTATGGCAATCCTCATCAAAATCAGTTCTCCGGGACCTGTGATTTTTAAACAGCCCAGGGTGGGACTCAGGGGAAGACAGTTTGAGCTGTTCAAATTCCGTACAATGGTGGTTAACGCCAATGAGATGAGAAAAGAGCTCGAGGAACTGAACGAAGCAGACGGCCCGGCGTTTAAGATTGCAGATGATCCAAGGGTGACAAAGGTTGGAAAATTCCTCAGGAAGACCGGACTGGATGAGCTCCCTCAACTTTTTAACGTACTTAAGGGCGAAATGTCATTGATAGGACCCCGGCCACCCCTGCCAGAGGAAACCACCCAGTACGAGCGTTGGCAGCTCAGACGTCTTTCAGTCAAGCCGGGATTATCATGCTTCTGGCAGGTCAAACCTGACAGAAATAGTATTAAATTCGAAAAATGGATGGAACTTGACCTGGCTTATATTGACAATTGGTCACTGCGACTTGATTTCTTAATTTTGCTGAAAACAGTTAAAACCATTTTCCACAAGACAGGACTTTAATAAATCAACCAGAATAAAATGGGAATTATCAAAAGTACATTTCTGAGATCCTCTCTGATAACAATGGCCATAGCAATTATGGCAGTATCATGCGTCCCAACAACGCAACTGAGCTATTTCAATGATATGGAGGATCTGGATCAGCCTACCGTCAACCCGAGAACCCAGAAACTGATCAAACCTTTCGACAAGCTCTATGTCAGGGTACTGAGCATTGATCTTCAGACGAACCAGATATTCAACGCCTCAGACGAACTAAGGATGGGGTCTTACGGTTCAATGGCAGGACTTATTGGTTATCTTGTTGATGAAGACGGAAACATCAACTTTCCCTTTGTCGGCAAGATTAATGTGGTAGATCTCACTACTGCAGAAGCAGCTGACAGGATACAAAAAGCTCTCAGCGACTATGTGCCACAAACATCCATCATTGTAAAGTACGTTGATAACCAGGTGACCATCATGGGCGAAGTCCAGAGGCAGGGAGTATATGCATTCTCCCAGGACAAACTTAATATTTATGAGGCACTTGGACTTGGCGGCGGGATTACCCGGTACGGTGATCGCAAAAAGGTGATTCTCGTACGGAATGAGGATGGCAAGGTGATGCATTACAAACTTAACCTGTCTGATTCCAAGATCTCCAATAAGAGCTATTATTACATTATGCCTAACGATGTAATTATCGTGGAACCACTCAAGGCGATTTCAACAAGCTATTCGAATATAACTTATACAACAATTCTTTCAACTATTTCCACTGCAATTGCAGTGCTTCTTTTCGCAGGTCTCAGATTCTAACAACTCCACTCGGATGATAAACAACCAAAATGACTCGCAGAGCGAAGCCTTTAACATTAAGGAATTTATAGCAGAGGCTTTATCATACAAGTACTTCTATATTGCCAGTTTCTTTATCTGTCTGCTGATTGCATTCCTGGTGAACAAGTTCTCACCCGTAGTCTATGAGGTAAATTCAATCATAGGCCCGGTGGAGGATAAACGCTCATCAATGCTCGGTTCAAATGACCTGTTCAGTGGTCTTGGAGCCCTTGCTGAATCACGTAACCTTGAGAATGATATTAACAGCCTGAACTCTTTCAGCCTTGCTGCCACCACAATAAAGAATCTTAACCTTGAAATAGGATATTTCGCAGGAAAAAACAGCCTGTTCAGTAAACCGACACAGGTCTACCTGGGGAATCCCTATACAGTCAGCATCGATAAATCGCACATTCAACCGATCAATGCCAGATTCCGGATTGACATCCTGGATGATCAGACCTACAGGCTAACTGCCTCGGAAGATGAAGTGGCCTATTACAATTATATTGACAATGCCGTTGTAAGCGACAAGAATATGTTTAAGATTGATACTATCTGCCGCTTCAATGAGACAGTATCTTCATTCAATTTAAAGTTCTCAATCGCCCTCAACAAGGAATTGTACAATCCACAACTTGCGAAGGAGACGGAGTTCTCTTTCGTGTTCTATCACCTCGATCAGCTTACCAAATCATACCTGAGGAGACTTAAGGTAGAGCCTGTAAGCATCAGGTCGTCACTAATCAACCTGCTTTTTACCGGTGAAAACAGGAGGCTGACAATCGACTTTCTCAACAACTTTATCCAGGCCTACCTTGATGATAATCTGTCCAAAAAGAATAAAATCGCGCTCAATACCATTGACTTCATTGACTCGCAGATTTCTGAGATTTCCGATTCACTTACCATATCCGAATCGAAACTGCGCGATTACCGGTCAGCCCACCAGGTCACAGATCTCAGCTATCAGGGACAGCAGGCACTTGAGGCAATGCGTGAGATAGAAAATGAGCGAACCACACTACAGGTTCAGGAAAGATATTACAATTACGTCCTGGATTATATGGAAAAAAACCAGGATATGTCAAGCCTGTCGCCCCCATCAGCTGCCAATGTGGTTGACCCGATCATGAACTCCCTTGTCCTGGAATTACTGACCCTGAATTCACAGCGGGCAACAATTCTGAGCAATAACGCTGAAAAGAATCTCTTCCTAGGTCAGATTGAAAACAAGATTAAGCTTCAGAAGCAAGCTATCATTGAGAATGTCAAAAATAACCTGAATACCCTCAACCTGACCCAGAATGAGCTGGATTACCGGGAGGGCAAACTCTCAGGTGAGATCTCCAGGCTGCCACGTACAGAGCTCAATATGGTAAGCATGCAGAGGCAGTTTAACCTTACCGACCAGATTTACACCTTTCTGCTTGAGAAAAAGGCTGAGGCAGCCATCGCTATGGCATCCAACTATCCAGACTACGAGATACTTGAACCAGCCAGGGACATTAACGCCTCGATAATCGCACCGCGCAGCAGCCTCAACTGGTTAATTGCCCTGTTCATGGCTTTCATGATTCCTACTCTCTACATAATTCTTCGCAACTTCTTTAACGAAACGATCGCCTCAGTAAGGGATGTGGAGCGAATCATCGGTCAGCCGGTGATGAACCTGATCTATAAAAACTATTACAAATCCGAGTCAGTTGTTAAGGACTACCCTGGTTCATCCATAGCAGAATCATTCCGTAACCTGCGAAGCAGTCTCTTTCTGAAGTTCAGGTCCGAACCGCACAAGGTCCTCATGGTCACTTCATCACAACCACAAGACGGGAAAAGCTTTGTATCGAGTAACCTGGCTGCATCCATAGCCAGTGTCGGGCACAGGACCGTTCTGCTCGACTGCGACCTGCGCCGACCCACTCTGCATGAAAAGCTTAAGATTGTCAACTCCGTAGGTCTGTCTAATTACATGGTCAGGAATGTTTCCAGTAAGGAGATTCTGCGGAAGACTGAGATCGACAACCTGTGGTTCATACCTGCAGGACCGGTCCTTCCCAACTCTTCCGAACTCATTGAGTCCGGTGTGCTGGATGAACTCATCGAGGAGCTCAAGGAGCAGTTTGACTATGTAATCATTGACTCGACTCCCGCCGGACTGGTGGCAGATGCAACCCTGATGGTAAAATATGCCTCCTTTATCTTGCTGGTCTGCAGGAATGAATACACCCGCAAGGATGTATTCACAGATGTTCTGAACCTCTTCCATACCAACAACATTGACAACTTTGACATCGTCTTTAATGACCTTAATCTGAAGAAAAGCAGGTACGGGCGTTACGACAATTATTATAAACAATAATTTGCTAATTTCGTTTGTATATTATTAATCATCACTTTAGATATGACAGTAGACATTACAGCAACCCAGGAGAAAATTAAGAACTATATCGTTCAAACTTCCCATGCTGATGCGAACAAGATCAAAAACGAGTCATTGATCTTTAAGGAAGGCTTCTTTGATTCAATGGGATTCATCATGCTGATTACCTTCCTCGAGGAGGAGTTTGGAATAAAGACAGTTGACTCTGACCTTATTGAGGAGAACTTCGAGTCAATTAATGCAATTACAGAATTCATCCAAAGGAAAGCAGCAGCTTAATAATGTGCGGGGTTGCAGGGATAATAGACTACAGAAGAAAGTCCGACAGCATACCTGCAGTGGAGGAGATGCTACGCTCCTTCAGTTACCGCGGTCCCGATGAAAGCGGCATTTATCATTCACCTGTTGCCACCATCGGCAACGTAAGACTCAGTATCATAGACCTCGTCTCCGGCCAGCAACCCCTGTCGGACATGTCCGGCAGGTACTGGATCGTCTTCAATGGGGAGATATTCAATTATGTCGAACTCCGGAAAGACCTGGAAGACAAGGGTGTTAAGCTCATTACTCAGTCGGACACCGAAGTTTTGGTTAACCTCTTTGCCCTGTACAGGGAAAGGTGCCTGGGAATGCTAAACGGGCAATTCGCTGTCGCTATCTGGGATAAGACGGAGGAGAAGCTATTCATAGCACGGGACCGGGTAGGAATCAGGCCACTCTTCTACACTTTGGCAGACGGAGTTCTATATTTTGCCTCGGAGATTAAAGCCCTTTTCCGGAACAGCAGGATAAAACGCGAACTCAACCCTGAAAACCTGTCGCAAATCTTTACCTTCTGGACGGCAATAACACCGGCAACTGCATTCCGGAATATCAGCGAGCTCTCTCCGGGACATTATCTGACCTTCAGCAGAGAAGGGCTCACCGTTTGCAAATTTTGGGAGCTAAGCTTCAGCAGCAGAGAATCAGCCATTTCGCTGGCAGATGCACTGGAAAGATTTAATGAGCTCTTTACAAACGCAGTGCGGATCCGTCTCAGGGCTGATGTGGAGGTAGCCGCATACCTCAGCGGTGGAATAGACTCAAGCACAACAGTCGCATATATCAAAGATATTGAGCCAGGAGTTCTTAATACATTCTCCATCGGTTTCGAAGATAAGGATTTCGATGAAAGCAAATACCAGGAAGAGGCTGTCAGGTATCTCCATACAAACCACAGTGCAATTAGCTGCACTTCGAAGGAGATAGCTGATGCATTTCCACGGGTTGTCTGGCACTCAGAGACCCCACTGACCCGTACAGCCCCTACCCCGATGCTGATCCTGTCAAAACTGGTCAGGGACAATAACATAAAAGTCGTCATAACCGGTGAGGGATCTGATGAGATCCTCGCAGGTTATGATATTTTCAGGGAGGCCATCATCAGGAGATTCTGGGCTTCGCAGCCCTCATCATCATTGCGGCCCACGCTGCTCAAAAAAATATACCCTGACATACCTCACCTGCGCAATGCAAGTCCCAACATCCTTAAGATGTTTTTCGGTTACAGGCTTGAGGACACTGCAAATCCTCTGTACTCACACCTCTTAAGGTGGAACAACTCAAATCATATCAAGAAACACTTCTCTGACCACACAAGGGAATCGGTAAACGGGTATGATCCATTGTCCGATCTTGCAGCCAGGTTGCCGGAATCTTTCATGGAATGGTCACCCCTTGCAAGAGCCCAGTGGCTCGAAACAACAGTTTTCATGTCGGGCTACCTTCTTTCATCACAGGGCGACCGTATGGCCATGGCCAACTCAGTTGAAGGGCGTTATCCGTTCCTCGATTACAGGGTTATTGAGTATTGCTCATCTCTCCCGGATAGACTTAAGCTTAATGGATTGAATGAAAAATACCTGCTGAAGAAGCTTATGACCGGAAGGATTCCGGAAAGTATAGTAAAGCGGCCTAAACAACCTTATCGCGCTCCGATCAGCAGTGTATTTATAGGCAGGGAAAGACCGGATTACGTGGATGAGATGCTCTCAGAAAAGATGACACGACTTGCCGGTATATTCAGCTACGAGTCAGTTGCGGCATTACTGGCAAAAGTAGAAAAGACAGGCACAGCCTCGGAAATGGATAACATGGTACTTGCCGCCGTGATATCAACTCACCTGGTTCATCGTCAGTTTATAGAAAATAATAGTTCAGAGTTCCGGAACGGACCTCTGAGAAACCTGAGAATAACAGAAGAAAACAATTAGAGGGTTACTCCTCGCCCGTCTGGACCTCCTGTGACATTATGAACAGGATGACAGTGGTCAGGAATGAGTAGCCGGAGATAAAAAAAAGCATTATGCCAGCAAGAAAACCATTCTCAAAAGACATCATCCTTCTTGAAAATGTCGAAAAAGTAATTGATAATATAATTGAACAACTTCGTGCGGACGTTTTGCACAGATTCAAGAGACACGGAGCTGTTGTGGGCATAAGCGGAGGGATAGACTCCTCCGTATGCCTGGCCCTGGCCGCTAAAGCCTTCGGGCCCGATAAGGTTCTGGGTATCATGCTACCCGAGAAGGATTCCAGCCCTGACAGTGAGATCCTTGCCCGTGAACTTGCGGCACGGTTCGGTGTGAAAGCCATTAAGGAGGAAATCACAGGAGCTCTGTCAGGATTCGGTTGTTACGAGAGGCGGGACGAAGCAGTGAAACGGGTTTTTGCCGAATATGATCCGAAGACCTGGAAAATGAAGATTGGCATACGGCAGAGCGGATTGTTCAATAATATACCCCCCATCTTCTATCTTACTGTGATTGACCCTGCCGGCAACGCTAAAGACAAGATACTTCCGGCTACTGAGTATCTACAGATTGTTGCAGCTTCCAACTTCAAGCAGCGCACCAGGATGTCAATGCTGTATTACCATGCTGAAGCTCTTCATTTTTGTGTGGTTGGCACTCCGAACAAACATGAACAGGAACAGGGATTTTTTGTCAAGTATGGCGATGGTGCAGGTGATGTAATGCCGATTGGAAATCTTTACAAGACACAGGTTTACCAGCTTGCTGAATTTCTGGGAGTACCAAAAGGTATTATAGAACGTACTCCCACCACTGATACCTACTCAGCTGAACAGACACAGGAGGAGTTCTTCTATCAACTGCCATTCCACCTGATGGACAGGTTCTGGTATGGTTTTGAGAACGGGTATCCTGCTGCCGAAGTGGCAGCTGTAATGGGAGAAACACCCGAACGCGTTGAAGCCTTGTTCCGCAATTTCGAACGTAAACGGAAGACTACTGAATACCTGCGGTTGGCCCCGATCAGAGATTACTTTGGAGTGTAGGAAGAACAGGGTTGTAAGAAATAATCAGCGTTCAGATATATTTTTCTCCGATTGATCTTTTTCTGACTATTCTTGCAGGAATTCCATACATTATTGATTTATCCGGGCAATCATCCATCAACACTGCTCCTGCACCTATTATTGAGTGAGCCCCAATTTTCAACTTTTCTTTTATACTAGCCCCGATTGACACAGCTGTAAACTCACCAATAAATGTATTGCCACCGACAGTAACCCCCGGACCCAGGCTTGAGTAAGCACTCATTTTAACATCATGACCAGCACTGGCTTTAGTGTTAATAAAAGCAAATTCACCAATTTCAGCATCAGGATTAATAACCGCACCTGCCATAACAGCCACCCCCCTTCCAATTACGACTCCTTTTCCGATTTGTGCTGAAGGATGAATAGCTGCAGGAAAGTTCGGAGAAGGCAGAAGAGAGAGAATTTTACTTACAGCATTATATCTTCCCCAATTATCGCCAATGGCTATAAAAACTGACAAAACCGGATGCTTTGAAAACAGAGAAGGAATATCTTCAATCTTCCCCAGAACACGATACCCAGATGTTTCTTCACCAACACTTCTGAAATCATCAATCAATCCCAGTATTTGATATTCATCTCTCTTTTCCAGGATATCGATGATTACTTTTGCATGGCCCGAGGAACCTATTATCAGTATTTTACTTTTTTTCACCATATATGGATACTATTGAAATGAATTAAGATCACGATTTTTGTATGAATGAACAATACTTACTATTCCGGGGACTCACACACATTATATCTAATAACAGGTTAATTATCAGAAACGGTTGAATAAAATTAATTCACAGACTGATTCTGCTCATGACCTTTTCCTGACATAGAAATTACTCTTTGACAGGTCTTTCACAACGAGAGAGGTGTATCATTTCCGCTGGTTTGTTTCCAATATTCTTCCCAGCCAAGACCAGTAAAGCATGGGCCGGTAAATGCTTCATGGAATAAAATCCCGGCTCCGTTTGCATTCCATTCCATGATCTTAACTTTATTTTCCTCGTTAACGCAGACATCCCATCCAATGAGTTCAAAATGAGGGAAACCTTCATGTAAAGTGGTACAAAGGTGTTTTGCATCACCGAAAAAGGGTATCTGCTTACCAGAGTACACAAAACCGGAATCCGGATGCCTGGCAGAGTAGCTCCAGTCATTCATAAATCCGACCTCACCCAGTACTCCTGTATTTATATCCACAGGAATTCTCACTCCGGAATCAGATCTGACAAATCTCTCATTATCCCGGCCTACTCTCAGATATGCAGCCCGTACTCCTATCATCCCGGCTTTATCCCTGACTGTGGTGATCCTCAGAGTGGCGGTTGAACTTGCATTTATTGCTTTAAAAAAATCATTCTGAAGTATCATTGACTGAAAGCAACCATCGGTTCTCATCTGAAAGTCAGATTCCCTGAAATTCTTCCTTTCAATCCTTTCAACCCCTTTACCTGAAGCAGAATCATTCTCTTTAAAAAAAACAACCTCGCTATCTTTGAAAATAATGTCACGAGCTTCTTTGAAGGCAACCGGTTTAAACTCGTTAGTATAAATGTTGCCAGAGATAAGGTATGCCGAATCAGGAATAGAGTCAACCCTTAATATCCTGTTGGTCAGAGTTTTTAATATCGCCAGGTTGCCATATTTCCCATCGGTTCGAGGTCTTACTTCAAATCCGTAATAATATTCAGGGAACCATCCTTCAACAAAACTTCGCCGTATTGCAGAAAAAGCATGGATCCAGGGTGCATATCTTCTGTCTCCGAGTACGTCCATGGCATACTCATCGGCACTCTTTTTATATTTTATATCTAATCTCCCGCTTTGTCTCTCAATCATTTCAAGCGCAGCATTTGCTTCCCGGCTGTTATACGCATGCACTCTAAACCTGTTGTATTTCCTTAATCCTGTATTTATTGATTTTTTAATAACGTTCATTTATGTATCTTTTTATGCTGTTAACATTATCTCAATGTCAAAGTTAATGAATATTCGTAACCGATGATTTTCATTATCTCCTCTTAAATGATTTATCATCAACTCTTAAAGACTATTCTAATTTTACATTATGATAATCAGAGACAGAAAATTCCGTTAATATTAATAATTGAAATACATTTGAACTCCTGGGCATTTTCAGCAGGGATACTTTTAAAAAATTTAACTTAGAGATAATGAATGCAATTGATTATTTTTTTGAGCATACCTTGGATCTGACCAAACCATTTCTTGTAGGTAAAGAGACCATCTCATTCCAGGACCTTTATAATACGTGCCTCAATCACGCCTCACGGCTCAGAACGAGGATCGGATACCAAAAGCATATTCTCCTTCTCTCTCCAAATAATTTATTCTTCCTGCAATCATACCTCTCAATAATCAAATCAGGAAACATCTGCATTCCGCTTGACCCTTCAATTGAAAAAGATAACTTTCAGTATATCTTCGATTTAACCCAACCAGCTGCAGTTTATTTGACCCGGGATGTGGAAGCTAAACTGGGATTTGATTCAGACATATCGGTATACCCTGAGAGTCTGTCAGGGGAGACAGTACCAGATCAACATACTGGTATGGAAAATGAATTTGACGCTGACCTGTGCGCTGAGATAATTTTTACCTCCGGATCTACAGGTAAACCGAAAGGTGTAATGATTTCACATAAGAATCTTATCACGAATACATCGTCTATCGTTGAATACCTTCAGCTATCACGGGATGACAGGATGCTGGTTGTCCTGCCATTTTATTATTGCTATGGCTTATCACTGTTGCATACTCATTTAAGAGTGGGTGGGTCAATCGTCTTCAATAACTCATTTATCTTTCTGGGAGGGGTTCTTAAGAGCCTGATTGATTACCGTTGTACCGGATTTGCCGGAGTTCCAAGTCACTTCCAGATATTGCTGAGGAAATCGGACTCATTCAAGCAAACAAGATTCCCGGATCTGAAATATGTGACTCAGGCTGGCGGTAAATTAGCACCGATTTTCATTGATGAGTTTCGCGAAAGCCATCCTGATATAAGATTTATTGTTATGTATGGTCAGACTGAAGCTACTGCAAGGCTCTCATGGCTGCCACCGGAATTGTATTCAAGCAGAAAAGGATCAATAGGCAAAGGCATTCCTGGCGTTGAGTTAAAGGTGGTTAATGAAGCCGGTGAGCAGATCAGACCGGGTGAAACAGGAGAACTAATAGCCCGTGGGGGCAATATCATGCTGGGATATTTTGCTGAGGAGGAATGGACCAACAAAACAATCAGAAACGGATGGTTGTATACTGGTGATCTGGGTACAGTAGATGAGGACGGTTTTATATACCTGACCGCCCGGTCAAAGGAGATCATAAAAGTCCGGGGCAAGCGTATTAGTCCGAAAGAAATAGAGGCAGTAATCCTTGCACTCCCGGAAATCATTGATTGTACTATTGAGGGTATTGATCATGAGATAGAAGGTGAGACTCTTAAGGCTACCATTACCGTCCGGAAAGACAGTATTGATTTAGTGACAGAAGAAAAAATCATTCAGCATTGTTCTCAGCACCTTTCATTGTATAAGGTACCAAAAGTTATTGAGTTCAAAGATGATCTCTTTATCAGCCCTACAGGTAAAAAGATAAAGAAGAGCTGAAGGCAGGCATATATTTCCTGCAAATCCGATCTTAACTTCCATTGAATTAATATTTAAAATTCAGCATTTCTTACCAGGTAAGGTGCTGATTTTATGTCCCCGGAATTTCCACTGACACTTTAGGATTGTCTGTCAGGTTTTTTGATGCTTTGGTCAAATCGATAGTTCATTAGTCCAAAAGATGGTATAAATTTAACTAAAAATAAAAAAGATGAAAAAATTGACGTATTTATTTATGGTCCTTGCCATTATCGCTTCTCTGCCGTCCTGTGACAAGGAGACAACAGATAATGGTGTTGCTACATTGAAAACAGCTTATGTCCTGTCATCAAGCACCCCCGTTTCTGACGGAGGTGTGGTTCCTGTGATACTGGCTGTAGATAATCCAAGAGGGGGAAATGTTACATGTACAGATGTTGAGGAAGCATTTTCCGATACTCTTGTGTGTGGCGAAAAGATTAACTATTCTGATGAAATTCAGTTCGAAGGGGCATTCCCTGAATTTTTGAATGTTGACCTGGATGGCATTCACATATCATTTAACATGGAAGAATGCGTAATGATAAATGATAAGTATTATAAGGTTGGTGCCGTTATAGTTAAAGGGGGTAATTCTGCAAATGTTTATTACTACGAGAACGGCGTGCTGAGTGATGCCGGACTGGCTGCCCCCGGAGATAAACATATGGTCAGCAACCTGACTTTCTGCTTCATCGAATGTGAAGAGGAAGAGGACCTTATTATTGCTGCAAAAGTATGGTATTATGACGGAGACTGGCTGACCAATGCCTTGAGTACCGGTAATAATGTATTCTCAGCCGGAATCTGGTGCGGAGATGGACCGCTTGGTATAAACAGCTACCCGGATGTTGACACAATTCCTCTGGAACACTCCACCAGACACTATAATGTTGGAGCTCTTATAGTCACAGACGGTATAGTAACTATATCACTTAATGAAGGATGCACTCTTTACGATGCTTACATTTTTATAGGGACACTCGAAGAGTTTTTAGCCCCGGAAAACCTTAAAGCTGATGGATGTCCTGACTATAAATATGATCCATGGGTAAGGTATGTCACCCCTGAATAACCTGAAGTTAATACAATAGAATAGCGAAGGAGGAATTGCATAAAGCAGTTCCTCCTTTTATTATGCTATTACTGAAATGCATACAGACTGCAAATCAACCTGAGCAATTTATTAAAGATGACATGACCGGAACCATTTGTTCCAGCCGGCTTCTATAAAAACTGCAACTTTTTCTCGCTCTAATCGTTTAATATTTCAGATTAATGGATAATTTTGAGCTGTTAATCAATACATATTTGTCATTCGTCAAATTTATCAACATAATTTGGATCATGTATAAGTGTAATCCTTTCAATTATTGTACATCAGTCAATGGCATTTCAAAGCTTTACACCTGATATGTCTGTGATTCTAATCATCTGTTGGTAAATATGAGAACTAAGATTCTTGCTATGCAGTATTTGATGTTGCCCGGGAAAATAGTATGATACGATTGCTGAGTTTTATAATTATTTGTTTTTTGTATCAGGTGATCTCATTCTCACAGAGTTTTACTGTAATTGGTCTGCCTGATACGCAATCATATATAAATCTTGGCGAACCGGATGACAGTGCAAAATGGATGTCTCAGGTATATTGGATACGTGATAACTATATCGACTCAAATATAGTATTCGTTTCTCATTACGGAGATGTGACTGATGGTAACACTACTACGGAATGGAAATTTGCAGATAGGGGATTTGATATTATTGAATCAGTTAATATTCCGTATGGTATTGCACCAGGTAATCACGATAGATCATATCATGATGGAGCTTTCCATTACGAGAATTATAATACATATTTCGGTAGTGATAGATTTGCGGGACGAGATTATTATATAGGAAGTTACGGTGCATATGATCAATATAATGTGCAGTTTTTTGAAGCTGCCGGTATGGAATTTATGATATTGCATTTAACCTATTCTGCTGAACCACCAGGTATTGCGTGGGCAGATGCAGTGTTAAAAGCCTATCCTGAACGTAGAGCAATTGTTACATCTCATAATATAGCAAACTATGATTCGGTACTTGATACCGCAGTATTCGATTATTCGGGTCAAATGATATATGATGGCTTAAAAGACAATCCAAATCTGTTTCTGATGCTATGTGGTCATTATCATGATACTCAAAGAGCGACTCGAAGGATGGATTCCTTTAATGGCAAAGTCATTCATACACAAATGGCTAACTACCAGGGCTTAAACGGGCATATCAGGATTTTGAAATTCATCCCTGAGAAAGACTCTGTGTATGTTACAACATATTCTCCACTATATCGGACATTTCTGACAGATCCGGATAATCAGTTTGCCTTTTATTTTGACATGGTTGCAGAACCTGCCGAAAATGACGTCAGAATTCCAAATCTCACAGGCGCTGCCATTGAAGAATCAAATCCATCATTACTAAAGTTGACATATGATTTGCCTTTAGTTGAAATAGCACCTCCTCTTTCCTCATTTGACGTGAAAGTGGGTTCTTCTACTGTTGAAATCAAATCAATAAGTGTTGCAGGGACAGAGGTCAAACTCGTGTTATCAACTCAAATATTTAAAGGTGAAACAGTAACAGTATCTTATAAAAAACCGGCAATCAACCCTTTGCAGACTTCCGCCGGAGGGCAGGCCGCATCTTTTACGGCCAGGTCAGTGACAAATA
>ENA-UOOK01000243-UOOK01000243.1-fermentation-metagenome-genome-assembly--contig:-NODE-243-length-69350-cov-5.151800_pt1 | contig 69350 bp, 63 predicted proteins | sample MGYA00245777_ERZ724023 | MGnify/ENA primary metagenome ERZ724023 (study PRJEB28704, sample SAMN03018312) | fermentation metagenome | biome: anthropogenic terrestrial biome; feature: soil; material... | reverse complement strand
TTGCGGGATCACTGGTTTTCAAGACCAGCTCCATAAACCACTCGGACACCTCTCCTTACAAGACGAGATTTATTTTACCATAAAAGAGATTCGCTTGTCAAGAGATTGAAAAAAATATTAAAGAGTTGTGTAAAAATTTAAAAAGAGAACAAAGATAAAAAAGCAAATAAAAATCGATTATTTAAGAAAAGATCAATTCTTTTCCAGACAGGCACTTTACTTTTATGGGGAAAAACGCTATAATCATCTTGCAAGAATTGTCCAAGTTGACGATAAATTCACAAACGGAGGAATCAAGTAATGATGACAGAGTCAAAGGGCAGCGGTATGCTGACTAAATTGATTAAAAACCTGAAAGAAAATCCTCGTCGAATTGTCTTTACCGAAGGGGAAGATCATCGTATTCAGGAAGCGGCATCCCGCCTGAAAAAAGAAGGATATTTAACGCCGATTATGATTGGTAATCCCGAAAAGGTACAGGCTGCAGCGAAGAAAAACGGAATTGACATTGACGGAATTGAGATTGTTGATATTAAAACATTCCCTAAATTTGATGAGTTCGTTGCAAAAATGGTCGAACTGCGCAAAGGGAAAATGGATGAGGCTGCATGTAGAGCAGCTCTTTGTAAATCCAACTATTTTGGCACCATGTATGTAAAAATGGGTTATGCCGATGCACTTTTGGGTGGTGCTACTTATTCTACTGCAGATACGGTTCGCCCGGCACTGCAGCTCATTAAAACAAAGCCCAGCAATAAGATCGTGAGTAGCTGCTTCGTTCTGAATCGTCCAAAGGCTGATGGCAGCGAAGAAATGTATGTAATGGCAGACTGTGCTATTAATATTGATCCTTCTGATGATGATTTGGTTGAGATCGCTCTGGAATCTGCAAAGACCGCTCGTTTCTTTGATATGGATCCAAAGGTTGCGGTACTTTCTTACAGCACGAAGGGTTCCGGCAAGGGAGAGAGCGTGGATAAGATGCGTTCTGCTACTGAGAAGATTTTGGCTGCAAAACCGGACTTCGATGTGGATGGCGAATTCCAGTTTGATGCTGCATTCTCTAAAGAGGTTGGCTCTTTGAAGGCCCCAGGTTCAAAGGTTGCCGGTCAGGCAAACACCTTTATTTTCCCGGATATCAACGCTGGCAACATCGGTTATAAAATCGCTCAGCGCCTTGGTGGCTTTGAGGCGATTGGGCCGATCCTGCAGGGCCTGAACGCACCGATCAATGACCTGTCCCGTGGCTGCAATGCTGAAGAAGTATACAAAATGGCAATTGTAACAGCTGGTATGGCTTGATTCTGTAAGAGATTTCTATTTATTTAAATAAAATAGCATAGCGGTTTCCTTTTATTTGAAGCAAATCTGTTTTATCGGAGCGTTTTAAGTAGGAGGGAGCCGCTTTTTATTATAAAAGCAATGAAAATTTGTATGATATGTAAATAATTGGGAATCTTTTAAATAAATCTTAACTTCAATTAGGGGGGAATCTCGATGAAAAGCCGAATTACAAAAATTACGGCGCGCTGGATTTTAGATAGCAGAGGCAATCCAACAGTAGAAGCAACGATGTTTTTAGCAGATGGAACTCACGCGAAAGCGGCAGTTCCGAGCGGGGCTTCTACCGGTCAGCATGAGGCAGTGGAATTGCGGGACGGCGGTGCGTTTTTTAATGGAATGGGAGTCAAAAAAGCAGTTCAAAATATTGAGCAGGAAATAGCACCGGCTTTGCATGGGATGGATGCCTGTGATCTGATGTCACTGGATGCTGCAATGTGTGCATTGGACGGTACCAAAAACAAGGAACGTCTGGGAGCCAATGCAATTTTAGCAGTCAGCATGGCGGCAGCCAGAGCGGCTGCCGCGAGCAGCGGACAGGCATTGTGGGAATTCTTGCAGGAAGAAGAAAACTTCACAAGAACAAAGCCGCCGATACCGTTTTTGAATGTCCTAAATGGTGGTGCTCATGCTGGAAATAAGTTGGATACCCAGGAATTTATGCTGGTGCCGCAGGGAAAAGATTTTGAGGAAAATCTGCGGCGCAGTGCGGAGGTTTATCATGCGTTAAAGAAAATTTTGCAAGAAAGAAATCTTTCTACCGCGGTGGGAGATGAGGGCGGTTTTGCACCGGAGCTTGAAAGTGATGAGGAAGCCCTTGACTGTCTGACAGAAGCGGTAGAAAAAGCAGGATATGAGCCCGATAAAGATTTTCAATTTGCATTGGATTTTGCGGCAAGCGAATGGGCCGATCAAGAAGGACATTATCTTCAGCCCAAGAGCGGCCATATTTTTACCACGCAGGAATTGGTGGAATATGAAAAGAAATTGATCGAAAAATATCCGATCTGTTCTCTGGAGGATCCAGTTGGAGAAGAAGATTGGGAAGGCTGGAGAATGATCACAAAAGAATGCGGAGATCTTGTGTGGCTGGTCGGCGATGATTTCTTTGTTACAGATTCTAAGAGGCTGCAGCGCGGCATTGACGAAAAATGTGCCAATTCGATTTTAATTAAGCTCAATCAAATCGGAACGGTTACCGAAACGCTGAATGCGATCCGCACAGCGCAGTCAAATCAGTATCATGTAATTGTTTCTCATCGGTCGGGTGAAACAGCGGATACTTTTATTGCCGATTTAGCGGTGGCTGTTGGGGCGGATGCCTTAAAATCAGGCGCGCCGTGCCGCTCGGAGCGAACGGAAAAGTATAACCGTATGATGGAAATTCTTTCGCCGCAAAAGTGAAATTTATTTGAAGAGGGCGACTGACGAACTTGTCAGCCGCCTTTTTATGCCTTTTTGAGAATGTTGCAGCAGTTAAAATTTTTTTAAAAAGTGCTTGACAATCGAAAAAGCTGAGTGTATTATTGTATTAAGTTGTTAATACAATTAAAAATAGAACTGGTGAAGACGAAAGGAGGACAGACGATGGTATGGAAATTCACAGAAGATCGTCCAATTTATACGCAACTGGTTGAACAGCTTCAACTGCGGATTGCGATGGGGCAGTATCCTCCGGGAGGAAAATTTCCCAGTGTTCGTGAGTTGGCGTCTGAGGCCGCTGTTAATCCTAATACGATGCAGCGAGCGTTAACACAGCTGGAAAGCAGTGGCCTGCTTTACAGCGAGCGTACCGCAGGAAGATTTGTAACAAAGGAGGCAGACCGAATTATGCAGATGAAAAAAGAGATGGCACAACATTTGATGACAGAATTTTTGCGTGGAATGAAAGAACTTGGTTTTACAAAAGAGCAGACGATTCGGCTGCTCCAGCAGATGGAGGAGGAATCAATATGAATGAGCAATTAGAACAGACCGCCCCGATTCCACAGGTGCAGGGAGAGCATGCTCCTATATTGGTCTGTGAGCATCTGAGCAAATTTTATCCGCAGTGTCTGGCTCTTAATGATCTAAGCCTTTCGCTGCAGCCGGGCCGAATTGTTGGGCTTCTCGGCCCGAACGGAAGCGGAAAAACGACCCTTATTAAATTGATCAATGGACTTTTAACGCCTACCAGCGGACAGATCACAATCAGTGGAATGAAGCCGGGTCCTCAGACAAAGGCGATCGTTTCTTATCTTCCGGATCGGAACAGCCTCCCGGAATGGATGACGACTGAAGAATTGCTCCATTTCTTTGCGGATTTTTATGCGGATTTTGATATTGGAAAAGCTCGTGAGATGCTTCAACACTTGCACATCACAGAAAAAATGCGTTTAAAGACCATGAGTAAAGGAACCAAAGAAAAGGTGCAGCTGATTTTGACAATGAGCCGTGCTGCAAAGCTGTATTTGTTGGATGAACCGATTGGCGGAGTCGATCCGGCGGCCAGAGATTATATTCTGGAGACCATTATCAGCAATTACAGCAAAGATGCCTGTGTCATTATCAGTACTCATTTGATTGCGGATATTGAGAAAATTTTGGATGAGGTTTTGTTCTTAAATAGCGGAGTGCTTGTAATGCAGTCTAGCGTAGATGATATTCGGGAAAAAGAGGGCAAGAGCGTTGATGCGCTTTTCCGGGAGGTATTCAGATGCTAAGAAAGTTATTAAAATATGAATTAAAAGCAACTTCACGGACCTTCCTGCCGATGTATGGATTACTTTTTCTGTTTTCGATTGCAATGCTGATTATGTTTAAGAATCCATCCGGAACTTTTGGAACGACTCCCATGGCCATCATTGGGTTTTTGATCGGCATTGGATATACGGTTTTAGTGACGGCAATTTTTGTGATGACTATCGTTATCAGTATTCAACGCTTTAACCGCAATCTTTTAGGGCATGAGGGATATTTAAGTTTGACTCTGCCAACAACAATTGCGCAACATATCTGGGCAAAGCTTTTGGTTTCCTGCCTTTGGGTAATCCTAAGCTGTGTTGCTTTGGTGATTTCCGTTATGATCATGGCAGCGAATGACAATATGATGCGTGTCCTTTCGTCCATATTCTCTTCTATGAGTAAAGCCACTCAGATGTACGGCGGATCAGTTTGGGCTATGGGATTTTCTATACTCGCTGTCATAGTTACAGCTCTACTGCAGTGTATTCTTGGCGTTTATATGGCAATCGCGGTCGGTTCTCTCTGCCCGAAGCATCGGGTGCTTACAGGAATCGGAGCCTATACGCTTGGCGGAATTGTACAGGGAACTGTCGGCTATTTCTTCTTCAGAGGATTTGATAGAGCAACCAGTGCCGATGGTATCTTGGCAGGTTGGTTTCAAACGCTTTCTGCGAGTGACAATATCAGTCAAGTTGAGTTTGATATTCGGCAGATGCATATGTTTTCGATCTCTTTGGGCAGTATAGCGATCTTTTTCCTGGTGTTCTGTGCTATCTTCTTTGTGATTACGCATCAAATTCTCAAGAATCATCTGAATCTGCAGTAAAAAGGAGGAAACTTTGTGGAACAAAAACAATATATTTGCCCCAAATGCGGAAATCAATCTTTTGAATCAGATCAGTTTCAGGCGACCGGTGGGAATTTTGCAAAAATTTTTGATATTCAAAATAAGAAATTCTATACGATTACCTGTACGCGATGCGGCTATACAGAACTTTATAAGACAATGACTGACGATGCGTGGAATATTTTGGACTTTCTGATTGGAAAATAATAAGCAGCAGCACTTCGGTATTTTTGAACTCGAAGTGCTGCTTTTTTTGGAAAAAATGCGCAATGCGTTGACATTTGAAAAGAGGAGTCGTATTCTGGAACTATTAAGAATTTTGTTGAACGGGGGCTGTTATGGAAGCAATCCTTACAAAAAAACTTACAAAAATTTATTCGGAAAAAGTCGTTGCCTTAAATGACTTTTCTTTTACAGTTTCCGAGGGAACCATTTATGGCCTGCTGGGCGGAAAAGGTGCCGGAAAGACAACTTTGGTAAAGCTTTTAAGCGGCCTCGAAAAGCCCACTTCGGGAGAATGTACCGTCCTAAATTGGAACCCGATGAAAGCGCCCGAACAGATCCACCAGAACTGCGGAGTGTTAACACAGACGGCGGGATTGTATAAACAGATGACCGGATGGGAAAATCTGTTGTTCTTCGGAGGCATCTCCGGACTAAAAAGAACAGAATGTGGGGAACGTGCAGCAGAATTGATGCGGGAATTGGATATTCTGCCGCTTCGGGATCAAAAAGTCTGGAGGTATACAACGAGTGAAGCGCAGCGCTTATCGCTTGCGCGTGCACTCATGCATCGGCCGCGTGTGCTTTTATTGGATGAACCTGTCAGCGGACTTGATTCGGATACAGCATTTGCTGTGCTGAACCTGATTTTTGGAATTGTGCAGAACGAGGGAATGACGGTTTTGCTGTGTACGCGCTTTCCACAGGAAGCAGAAGTGCTCTGCGAAAAGTTTGGGGTGCTGAGTCATGGATGCTTGATTGCAGATGGAGATTTGCATACGCTTTCAGAGAAAGCAGGCTGCTGGCCGAAAGCAGTGCTGCGGATTCCCGAAGAGGATCATCTGCAGGATTGGACTTTGCAGGAAGATGGTTTTTGGGGGAAAAAAATTCAAAATGAATCAGAAATGCCTGAAATTCTCCGTGAAATGGTAGCAAAAGGGCATGATATTTATGAGGCGCGAATTATAAAACCGACTTTGACAAATATTTATAAAGCCTTTTTAGGAGGAATGACAGAATGCACAAAAGGCGGGCAGTAAAAACAGACAGAATTCTTATCAGAAAAGAGCTTACTGAAATCTGGAACGACCGTGTAGCGCGCAGTTGTATGATCATCATTCCAATTGTTTTGGCCTTGCTGATTCCAGGCGGATATCTTGCAATGCTGATGATCTTTCATCAGCACGCTCCTCTGGGAGACGGACTGATGGCTCTTTTAACAACGAAAAATGAATGGATGAATGAACGGCAGGCTCTATTTGCTATTTTTAGCCGGCATATCTGTCCGATGCTGTTTTTAATGATTCCACTTCTTTGTTCCTGCGTTACGGCGGCTTCCAGCTTCGTGGGAGAAAGAGATCGTCAAACGCTGGAGTCTTTGCTTTTAACACCGGTCCGGACTTCGAGAGTCTTTCAGATCAAGGCAATTTGCTGTATCATGATTTCTGCTGTTACTACGGCGATCTCTTTTGCTTTGATGGCTCTGGTGCTTTCAATCGGAGATATCCTTTTAAAGGTTCCGTTTTTCTTTCGTCTGGAATGGTTGATTGTGCTTGTTTTGCTTGCGCCGTCGATCACGGTTTTGGGTACGCTTTTTACAGCGGCCGGTTTCTTTAAGAGCGGTTCTTATCTCGAAAGCATTCAGACCAGTGCATATCTGGCTTTTCCATTGACTTTGTGCTGTATTGTACCGTTTACTGGTCTTTTAGTTTTTTCTGCGCATGTTCTTCTGATTTTTTGGGGAATTATATTATTGGCAGATGTGATCCTTTGGTGGATAAATCGTCGCTCTTTTCGAATTCAAAAAATTGCACTTTAAAGTAGAATGTGTTTTTTAAAGGGTCACCATTTTAAAACGGTGACCCTTTATTCCGCCGAAGGACAAAAAACGTTTGTTGCAAAACTATAAAATTTGTATTATAATACGAATAGAATAAAAAAACAACAGTTAAATGTAAACTTTTAGAAAATAAAAAGGTGGGGTGATTGGGTGCCAGCAGATCTGCATTGCCATACCAAGATTTCCGATGGTTCTGTCAGCATTGAAGAACTATTGCAGCTTGCAAAACGGAAAGGGCTTAAAACAGTGGCGGTGACCGACCATGATACCTTTGCAGGAGCAATCAGAGCAAAGGTTTATGGAAAGCGAAATGAAATTGAAGTGATTCCTGGGGCAGAGTTTTCTACCGCCGATACCGAGACAGGAAAACGTGCTCATATTTTGTGCTATTTCTGTTCCAATACAGACCGTCTGGAGGGCCTTTGTAAGCATACCAGTGATGCGCGCAGGCGTGCGTCCTTAGTAATGCTTCAAAAAGTGATTCGCTTGTATCCGGTTACAGCAGAGATGATTATGCGCCGAGCACAGGGCAGCACTAATATTTATAAGCAACATGTGATGCACGCATTGATCGATGCCGGATGTACAGATGAATTTTATGGGCCTGTTTATCGAAAACTTTTTGATCGTAAGGTGGGACTTGCTTATAGTGCGATTCATTACCCGGATACCCGCGATGTGATTAAGCAAATTCACGATGCAGGAGGAGTGACTGTTTTTGCTCATCCCTGTCTTTATGATGGATTCCCGCTTCTGGAAAAGCTTGCCTCTGAAGGACTGCTGGATGGTGTAGAAGTCAATCATCCCTGCAACAAGGAAGACGATGAGGAAAAAGCTCGTGCGGTTGCTCAAAAATATCATCTTGCCATGACCGGTGGTAGCGATTTTCACGGCATGTATACGAATCATCGGACAGAGGTCGGTGCCTGCTTGACGGAGGATGACCAAATTGAGCTGCTGAAAAAGCGTGCGGCAGCGCTCCGAAAATAAATCTTACCGAAAGATTTTACGTGCTTTAAAGAGAGGGTTTTTCGATGAAATATAACTACAAGACAAAAGGAACTTGCTCTCGTGAGATCCAGTTAGAGCTTGATGGAGATCGGATACAGGATATGAAAGTCATTGGGGGGTGCAATGGAAATCTAAAGGGGATTTGCGCTTTGGTAAAAGGGATGAAAGCACAGGATGTGATCGACCGTTTTTCTGGAGTGCGTTGTGGATTCAAATCTACTTCCTGTCCGGATCAGATTGCCAAGGCACTTGGAGAAGCATTAAAAAAGAAGGATATCTAAAAAGAAATCCTGAAGATAAAGAATAAGGGCTGCAGGAAGTATCTTCCGCAGCCCTTATTCATTCAAATGCTAGGAACTTGCAGATTAGTAGGATTAGCAGCCGCAATTGTTATTATTGCATCCGCAGCCATCGCCACAACCGTTGCCACAGCCACTGCCACAGCCACTGCCGCAGCCACTGCCGCCGCCACAGCATACGAGAATGATAATCAGAAGGATAATCCAACTGCATCCACTGAATCCACCACAATTATTGCACATAAAGTATTGCCTCCTTCTTTGTTTTACATGCCAGTATACGAAGAAAGCATAAAATGTGTGCATTGCCCACAGAGAAAAGAGAATTTCATAATTTTTTCACATTCTGGCAGTATACTAATTCCAACTTTAAAGAGATTTTGATTGGGAGGAACGATTATGCTATGTCAATCCTGCGGGGAACAAACCGCTACAATGCGAATCAAAGAGATTGTAAACGGTCGTTTGACAGAGTATGCAATTTGCGCTTCCTGTGCAAGGAGACTGGGATATAACACTTTGCTGTCCGGTTTAGGCAGAGGGTACGGCAGCATGTTGAGTGAATTTTTTGGAGACCAGCCGCCGGAACCGGAAAAGCGCTGTCCGCAGTGTGGGGCTTCCTTTGAAGAAATTGCAAGAACTGGCAGAGTCGGCTGCGCACTTTGTTATGAGACCTTTGAAGAAGAATTGATGCCGCTGATTCAACGACTGCATGGAAATGAACTTCACTGCGGCAAATTCCCAGGTGAAAATTTGCCGCAGCCTCGTTTGCAGAGCCAGATGATTCCTATGCGTGAAATGTTGGAAAAGGCAATTCGGGAAGGAAACAAGAATCTTCTGAAGGGTGGAGAAAGCGATGCATAAGTGGTATGAAAAAGCCGGTCCCAATTCAGAAACCGTACTTTCGTGCAGAGTGCGTTTAGCGCGGAATTTTGCAGATCTTCCGTTTCCATCGAAGATGTCCCGCTCCGACTTGGAGCGCAGCCGAGAGAGGGTAAAACGGGCGCTTTCTCTTTGCAGTAGGGCACAGGATTACCGTTATATTCTGATGGAAGAAATGACGGAGAGCGAAGCGGTTTCCTTTGCAGAGCGGCAGCTTTGCACTCCTGAATTTATTGCAAAGACTTCCGGAAGAGCGCTGTTTTTCACTTCGGATGAAGGGGACAGCATTACGGTAAATGGTGCCGACCATTTGCGGATTCAAATTTTGAGAACAGGCAACCAGCTTTCTGAGGCACTGGAGACGGCCGATCAGTTGGATACTCAGCTGGATCGTAGTCTGCGGTTTGCATTTCGAAGAGACCTTGGCTATCTTACGCAAAGTCCCATGGATTTGGGAACCGGCATGGTGGCGGGATTGCAGCTGCATCTGCCGGCTTTGGAACAACTCGGTGAGATGGATCGAATCTGTACAGACTTGATCGGGCTTGGATTTGTGATGCGCAGCCTTTATGGAACAGATGCTGCCATTTATGAAATGCGTAATCGTATCACTCTCGGAATCAGCGAAACAGAGGCTGTTCAAAATCTTTCTGCTTTGGCAAAACAAGTGATTATGCGGGAAAAACGTGCCAGAGAAGAGATGCTTTCACAGCCGCAGACGCAGGAAAAAATTCGGGATCGTCTGAGCACTTTACAAACTGCAAGAATTTTGCCCCAGAAGGTATTCTTTGACTGCTACTCGAAGATACGGGTGGGGATTTTTGCAGGTTTAATTCGAGGACTGACTGCAGAACAGCTTGATACCCTAAAAATCGCGGTGCAGCCTGCAACTTTGACAGTGCAGGCAGGAAGAGAACTAGATGCTAAGCAATGCCAGATTCGCCGTGCACAGCTTATCAGCACGGCCTTACAAGGCGTTCGCCTTTGCTGAAAAGTGATTTATTTGTCATGAAAAGGAGTGTTTTTCATGGAATTGCATCAAAAAATAACGGAGAACGAAAATTTTGCGGCAGCACTTTTAGCGCGTGCGGGAGTTTATATTTCTCATGATCCCTTAATGGACAGCAAGGCAGATCAGATGATTGCCGGATTTCGCACACAGAAAGAGATTTATCAGAAGGTGATTGAGCTGTGTTCTTCCTCTCATTCTTCCCTTTCGGAATATCTTTCCGTAATGGCATACAGTATGCTGGGCGAGGGGTATGAGGATGGTGTAATTCGTTGTGCAAAAGAATTTCTCAATACACCTTCTAATTGGAACAGCGGAAATGAAGAAATTTTGATCCAGGACGGAATCCGGAAGAGAAGAGCGGATTTGCGCCGCGGAGAAGTCTTAATGGCAATGGCAACAGCGGAATCTCAACAATCCTGTTATGTTTCGGCTTTAATGCATCAGAAACAGGCTTATGCGCTGATGCCCTATAGTGCAGAGGCCGTTGTTCGGCTGTCTCAAATTCTTCGTCACGAGGCTGGCGTTGATGCCGCTGTAAAGTTTTTACAGGATCAGCGGCAGAGTGTTTTTTATCCGCCATTTCTCTATGTGGATGAAGAAGAAAAGCAGAAACACAATGACGCTTTTTCAAGAGGCATTGAATCCGAATTGGAAAAGCTAAAAAAAGAATCAAAAGAATCATAAAAAAGGGCGCCCCGCTGACGAAAACGGAGTGCCCGGCAATTATTTTAAGGTGGATTCGGTGCATTTTCCGGTTTGGAAATAGAAAAATCATTTTGTTCAGGCGAAAAAATCGTTTCAATTCGTTTCGGGCAATCAGATGGAGAATAGGTAAATCGATCCATGTGACTGCCGCTGAAAAAGTATTCCGGTGGTTTCGGAGCCCATTCCTGATCAAAAGCGTCAATAATAACAAGTTTTACTTTCATGCGGGATGGAAGAATATTTTTGATGTAAACACTTGCCTGCTGTCCCGGCAGAATATTTGGACGGCTTTCGGCAAGTCCGGCTAAATTTGGGGTCAGTTCTACAAAAATCCCATAGGGTTCTACACTGCGGATCACGCCGGCAACGGTCTGACCGGGTGAAAAACGAGCGGCATTTTCTTCCCATGTTCCGAGCAGTTCTTTTTCGGTCAATGTGATGCGGCCGTTTTCAATGCTTTTAACAACAGCTTTTAGATCCATTCCAACGCTAAAACGTTCTCGAGGATGATTGATTCGGGAAATGCTGATACAATCGATCGGCATTAGGGCGGAAATTCCGCAGCCGACATCTAAAAAAGCGCCAAAAGGCTCCAGATGAGTAACCCGTGTATCGATGATATCTCCAGGATTAAGCTTGCTGAGATAAGATTCCATGCAAATGTTTTGTGCTTTTCTTCTGGAAAGAATTGCACGCTGTCCATTTTCGTTTTCTTCAATATCGGTTACAATGAAAGAGACAGGACGGTTTACCCGGGATAAAATTGCAATATCACGGATTTTGCCCTCACGAATTCCTATGGCGCCCTCTTCCCGCGGAATAATGCCGCGCATACATCCGAGATCGACGATCAGATCGTGATCAGAGGTGCAGACTAATGCGCGTCCCTCCAGAATTTTTCCTTCCCTCATAGCTTCTTTAAGAGATGCCGGACTGTTGAGCGCTGCACGATTTTCGATGCAGTTGATCAACCGTCCTTCCGGCTCAAATCCAAGCATTCTTTGACTACCTCCTTTTTTACTGCCGTTTCATAAATATGCGGAGAAAGAAGGGGGTATTCACAATGATTTTTTAGAAAATGAATGATCAGGAGGTTCTTACATGCGACTTGCTAAATCCATTCCATTTTTTTTATCTTTGATGATCGGCTTTTCTATGACCAGCTGTGGTTCTTCATCCGGAAATTCTTCTGCAGCGTCTTCACAAGTTTCTTCAGAAGCAGTGTCTGAAAAGACGCAGTCAACGGCAAGCCAGAACTCGTCAATTAGTAGTCTGCAGCTTGGAGATCAATTACAGCTTCCTCAAAAAGGAGAGCAGATTGCGGTTTTACAAACGAATTATGGAACGATAAAAATTCGGCTGTTTCCGCAGGAAGCTCCGAAAACGGTTGAGAATTTTATAGGACTGATCCAAAAAGAATATTATAACGGACTTACCTTTCACCGTGTCGTTAAAGACTTTATGATTCAGGGAGGAGATCCAAAAGGAAACGGTACCGGAGGGGAAAGCCTTTGGGGCGGAACTTTTGAAGACGAGTTCAGTGCAAACCTTGTTAATTTGCGCGGCAGCCTTTCGATGGCCAATAGTGGGGCCAATACAAACGGAAGCCAATTTTTTATCAATCAGGCAGGCCCTGTAAGTTCCAATGTATGGAGTCAATATGAGAGCCTTTACAGCCAATTAAAAACGTATGACCAGTCTAAATGGCCGCAGATTGCAGCAAATCAGTATACCATTTTAAATACGGATTCTTTAACCGACACCTATAAAAAACTTTATGAGAAACAGGGCGGAAATCCTTCTTTAGACGGTGCTTATAATGCCTTTACTCCAAAACGCGGGCATACTGTTTTTGGACAGGTATTTGAGGGGATGGATGCCGTAGATGCGATTGCGCAGGTAGAAGTAGACAGCACCTCCAAAAAGCCGAAGGCAGATGTTGTGATTCAAAAAGCCACGGTAGAACAATATGAGGGATAAACTTTCGATTATTAGAAAATGATGTTTTTGTCGAAAAGTCATTCCTTTACATTGACAAGTGCATTGGTTGGGAGATATAATAACTTTAATTGTTTAAAAAAACCAATGGATTCAGATGGAGGGAAATCATGGCTGCAAAATTCATTTTTGTCACTGGCGGTGTGGTGTCCGGGTTGGGAAAAGGCATCACGGCGGCGTCTTTAGGACGCCTGTTAAAGGCACGAGGTCTGCGGGTTACGATGCAGAAATTTGATCCTTATCTCAATGTGGATCCCGGGACGATGAATCCTTTTCAGCATGGAGAAGTCTTTGTAACGGATGACGGCGCTGAAACTGACCTGGATTTGGGACATTATGAACGTTTTATCGATGAAAATCTGAGTCAGAACAGCAACGTTACTTCCGGGCGAGTTTATTGGAATGTGATCCAGAATGAGCGAAATGGTGATTACGGCGGCAGCACGGTTCAGGTGATCCCGCATATTACCAATGAAATTAAGGCGAGAATTGCAGCCGGCAAAGAAAATGTAGATGTTGCGATTATCGAAGTCGGCGGTACGGTCGGCGACATTGAAAGTCAGCCTTTTTTGGAGGCAATTCGTCAATTCGCAACGGAAGTAGGCCGCCAGAACTGCCTGTTTATTCATGTCACGCTGGTACCATATCTTGCCTGCTCGGACGAGCATAAATCCAAACCGACCCAGCATAGTGTAAAAGAGCTTCTGTCAATTGGAATTCAGCCGGATATTATTGTCCTGCGTTCTGACCGAAAAATTGAACAGGAAGTCAAAGATAAAATTGCTCTGTTCTGCAATGTGCAGAAAGAATGCGTAATCGAGAACTTGGATCTTCCCAGTCTCTATCAGGTGCCGCTGGCGCTCCATGAAGAAAAGCTGGACGATATTGTCTGCAAACGCTTTAGCTTAGATACTCATGGACCGGAACTTGCCGATTGGATTTCTATGGTTGATACGGTGACCTCTCTTAAAGAGAGCGTTAATATTGCACTGGTAGGCAAATATGTAGGACTGCATGATGCCTATTTGAGTGTAGCCGAATCGTTGGCACACGGTGGCTTTGGAAATAAAGTAAAGGTCAATATTAACTGGATCGATTCTGAGACCATTACAGAGGAGAACGTCGCACAGGTATTAAAGGGTATGGATGGGCTTTTAATACCCGGTGGCTTCGGACAGCGCGGGATTGAGGGTATGATCATTGCAATTCAATATGCGCGTGAACATAAAGTGCCATTCCTCGGAATCTGCCTTGGAATGCAGCTGGCAATTATCGAATATGCACGTCATGTCATGGGACTTTCTGATGCCAATTCTGCCGAATTTGATCCTCAGAGCACTAACCATGTCATTGATCTGATGCCGGAGCAGAAGGATGTTGTTCAGCTGGGCGGAACCATGCGCCTTGGAAAATATCCCTGCAAGCTTTTGCCCGGTACCATGGCGAGTGAGCTTTATGATGGACAGTCTTTAATTTCTGAGCGCCATCGTCATCGTTATGAGGTCAACAATGACTATCGTGAAGATATGGAAAAGCATGGCATGATTCTTTGCGGAAGAAGCCCTGATAATCATATCGTAGAAATGATGGAGTTGCCTAGAGATCAGCATCCTTACTATATTGGAGCGCAGTTCCACCCTGAGTTTAAATCTCGTCCAAATCGTCCGCATCCATTATTCCAAGGTTTGATTAAAGCAGCAAAAGAACATCATATGGCTGCTAAAAAATAAAATAAAAAAATAAAGGGCCGCCCTGAAAGACTGAAATCTTTTAGGCGGCCCTTTTAAAATCAACGGAGTTCCTTATTAAAGAATATCAAATGGGCAGAAATTCTAAACTTGCTTTTAAAAGCTTTTAGAATTTCTGCCCATTGTTGTTTTTACGAAAGAATGATTATCGGCAGCCGCCGCCACCGCCACCAAAGCCGCCGCCGCCACCAAATCCACCAAAGGAACTTCCACCGCCAAAACCAGAGCCGGTAGAAGAGCTGATAGAAGGATGTGCAAGACGTGTTGCAGCCTGTGTGATTTGATTCATTGAACTGGAGAACTGTTCTCCAAAATCATAGTTGTGATGATAGAAATTTCCGTACCAGAAATAGGTGTACATCCAATTTCCACTTTGATAATCAGCATTATTGAGCTGAGGATAAACCATTTTGAGCTGTTTTGCCACTTTTTTAGAAATTCCCATCATAGTGGCATAAACAAGATATTCTTCCCAAAGTGCCAACTGCGGAACTTCATATTCCTTCAGATTGGAAAAATCAAGCATGTATTTTTTAAGTCCATGCCATTGATCCCATTCTGTTTGGCCTGTTTTGGTAAGTCTCGGCTTTTTAGAGGAACAGCCAATGGCGAGAATGATTCCGCCAATCAGCATGCCCAGCGGAAGATAGATCATCGTCAGATTGGCAGTCCCCAAAAGCACTACAAAAAGAACGATGCCCAAAATAGCAACCATCGAAGCGATCGTTATGAAAGCTTTAACCGCCTTTGGACGTTTCTCATACCAATCAGCTCCAGTGTGCTCGCGCTCTGCCGTCACCCAAAATCTGGAGATCAAAGAGTCAACAGAGACATATTGCTTTTTAGCATACTGTTTAAAGTCCTGCATGGAAAAAGAACCATTATAATGCTCTGCCACATTGCTAAATAATTGTTGGAAAATAGCTTCGCTTTGAGTTAGGTCTTCGTGAGCTTTATCGTCCGTAATTGAAATACGAAACTCTTTCTCATTTTGGTCCGGAGTAAGGTTAACATAACCTTTGCGTGCAAGACTCAGGAGAGTAGCGCTGTAAACTCTGCCCTTCTGCTCCTGCGTCAAATCTACACCGCCGTCATAATAGTAGAACAGCTTGGCAATCCCGCCGGGAGAAGCTTCTTTTGAAATTTCTCGATAATATTCCGGAGAATTGAGTTGATAAGGCGTAAAGTATTTTTTACGAATATAAATCGTCAAAAAGATTGCCAGTACTAAAAATAAAATACCACCAATCAAGTCAATATATCCGAGTCGCTTTTGCATTTCTTCGTGCGCGATTGCTTTGTCAACTAAAGCTTGTTCCTCTGCCGCAATTTCAGATTCTTTCGCTTCATTTATTTGTTTTGGCGATTCTGAAAACAGGGTTGCAGGAGCAAGCATTCGTAAGGCAACCATCGTCTCTTTTGGAATGTTTTCCAGAGAAAATGTGATTCCGGTACCGTCTGGAAGGACCTTCCAAGAACCGGAGGCAGTGCTGTGAAGCCATGCGCGGATCTGGGTATCCGGATCAGAAACTGCCTGAGGCAGTCGAATGGTTCCGGTCAGTTTCGTGATTGGAAACGAAAATTTATCCGGTACAAATGTGTCAAAAATTTCTCCGACATCCTGGTAAACGTTCATTACATTGTGAATCGTGTAGGAAAATGTGAAGGTACGGTTACCAGAAGTAAATTTTGGAGCAAACCAACCAACTTCAATCTGATTCCCCGATTTGTGCAGATAGCAGGAGTTTTGCGGCCCTGTTACATTTTCAGGATCAATGTCACCGATGTTCCGGTATTCAATCCCGCTATCCTCATCAAATACACTGTTTAGCGTGATTGAATCAGCAGAAATCCCATTGCTTCCGGCCATATCGAATGTCCGGTAAAAATTGGAATATGCTTTGCTGCGCTCTGTTACATTGAGCGCCCACTTTTCTGTGACAAGAAGATCTCCATTTGATTGTGCCTGTGCATCAATCGTCATCTGCGTAACGGTTTGGCTGCCGCTGCTGCTTGCAGAGGCGGAAATAGTGCTGCCCCAAAACAGAGAGCAAATTAAACTAAAGAGTAAAAAACTGAGAAGAGAAATTTTTGAAAATTTTCTTTTCATTTTTATCATATTAAAATTTCACCTGCGGTGTTTCGCGCTCTTCATCTGAAACTTCATAATACGGACGGGAATGAAAATGGAAAATGGAAGCGATCAAATTGCTGGGGAATTGTATGGTGAATTCGTTATAGCGCATGACGGTATCGTTATAGAACTGGCGGGAAATAGCAATCTTGCTTTCAATATCTTCGAGTTGTTTTTGAAGAGAAAGGAAGTTCTGATTTGCTTTCAGATCCGGATATTGTTCTGCCGTAGCAAACAGATTAACGATCGCATGGGAAAGCTGATTGTTTGCATCCATCAGTTCCTGCGGATTTTTGGCACTGCCGGCAGCGGCGCGCCATTTTACAACTTCTTCCAAAGTCCCTTTTTCGTGAGCGGCATAGCCTTTTACGGTTTCTACCAAGTTTGGAATCAGATCAAATCGCTTTTTTAGCTGAACATCTACCTGACTCCAGCCATTGTCTACTCGGACGTTTAATTTTACGAGGCGGTTATATGTTCCTGCGAACCAAAAAATCAGGATCAGAATGATAACACCAATAATAATCCAATACATAGAGATTCCTCCTTTTTAATAAAAAATCAGATAGGCTTAGTTGGACATTCGATAACAAAGGGTCATTAGACTGTCGTTTAAATGAACATTTTCCACCACAACATCCGGATAGCGCATTGCTATATCGTAATGGCTGAAGTTCCAAAAATTGCGGATTCCAACTTTGTAAAGATAGTCGACGTTTTTCTGGGCAAAACCACGGGGAATACAGAGTACGGCTACATCAGGATGTTCTTCCTGATAGAAGCTTTCAAAAGTTTCCGTCATACGAATGGGAAGACCATCGGCGATTTTCCCGACTTTCAGGGGATCATTGTCAAAAATCCCGATCAGCTGAAATCCCATTGCCTCAAAAGACATATGGCTGGCGATGGCTCTGCCAAGATTCCCGGCACCAAAGAGGACTGCTTTATAGCAGTGGTCAAGACCTAGAATCTGGCGAATTTCAGAGCAGAGCTGATCTACCATATATCCGTAACCCTGCTGGCCAAATCCACCGAAGCAGTTAAGATCCTGACGAATCTGGCTGGCGGTGAGTCCCAGACGCTTTGATAATTCCGTCGAAGAGATCCGGGTGGCGCCCTCTTTCTGCAGTTGGCGCAGAAAACGGTAATAGCGCGGTAGGCGCCGGATCACCGACATTGATACATTTTCACGTTTCGGCATGAGCTTTATTTCCTCCTTGCAACAATCGTTGCTAAACATCTTTGTGTTTTCTCGAAGAATTCCCCGTGTTGACTCTGTACTTTTGGACAGTGTGTAATGTAAAAGGAAATCTCCGGTTAATATTTTTCTTCCAATTCTAATTAGGAACACCTTTTTTAAAGTTTCGACCCCAAAAGATGGCGAGAGCAAAATTGAAATTGTTTTGTTCTCCTTTTTAATGAGCGCTGAATGATATCATTCTTTGGAGGGATTTCCGATCCTGAGCTTCATGGGTTTTGAAAATTCATCGCCCTAATTTTTAACACCTTTTGCCGCAAAACAGAAAACACAGCATGCTTTTTTGGAGGAACACTATCTGTCAGTTTGCCCAGCCAGGAGGATTTCTATTTTTATTTAAAAGAATCCAAGGCTACAAAGTTGAGAGCAAAACGGCAAAATTTAAAAAAGCATCTAAAATAAAGCATCTAAAATGGTTTTCCCTCTGGGCAGGGACGAATATTCGCGCTGCAAAAAAATTTTATTTTTTAAGTGATCTTTTAGTGCCGGCGGAGAGACCGGAAAATCATGATTTTGGTTATCCGGTCATCAAAAATAAGATTATGAAAGATGATCCTTTCTGCAAGGGAATCTTCTGTAATGTTTACCTCCTGGTGTTTCGACAGAATAGACCCCTTTACTTTATTTATAATAACATATTATCTAATAAATTTATGCAGTTGTCAATCAATTAACACCGAGAAAACAAGGAAAAAAGGAAACTCTTTTCCTTCTCTTGCACAGAGCGGGAGGGAATGTTATAATAAAGCGATTCCTATAAGATGATTTGTTTTTTGAATGGGTCGGTTTTTTTAGGACAGACTATCAGCTGGGAGGCGAATCTGTCTTGAAAAATAAAAGGCCTTATGCGTTAATGGATACGGATTCTCCAGAAAAAGAAGAGGACGAAGAACGCCGGGACGAGATCAGCGAAAGCGGAAGTGTTACAGCGGGAAAACCGGGGCATCGAATCCATTGTCTGACTATTATCGGCCAGATTGAAGGACATTTTATCTTAGGAAGTCAGAATAAAACCACAAAATACGAGCATGTGATTCCACAGTTGGTCGCGATCGAGGAAGCACCGGATATAGACGGCCTGCTGATTATTCTCAATACGGTCGGCGGAGATGTCGAGGCCGGGCTTGCACTGGCTGAGCTAGTTTCTGGGATGAAAAAACCAACGGTCAGTTTGGTGCTTGGCGGGGGACATTCTATTGGGGTTCCATTGGCAGTTGCTGCAAAGCATAGTTTTATTGCACCAAGCGCTACCATGACGATTCATCCGGTTCGCATGAACGGCACATTGCTCGGAGTGCCGCAGACATTGGAATATTTTCAGCGTATGCAGGAGAGAATTACACATTTTGTGGTGGAAAACAGCAAAATTAGTGAAAAGCGTTTTATGGAACTCTCAATGAACACAGAAGAACTGGTTATGGATGTAGGGACCATTTTAGACGGTCCCGATGCGGTACGAGAGGGGCTCATTGATTCTCTTGGAAGTTTGTCGGATGCGTTGGACTGTCTTTATGGGATGATCGACAAGAGACAAAAGAAAATAGTTAGACCAAGAAATAAAGAAAAAAAATGAGGCGTTTTTACGCCTTACATAAGTGGAGGTAACTTATGAGTATTCTGCAGGCAATTATTTTAGGAATTGTTCAAGGTGCAACAGAGTTTTTGCCGGTTTCCAGCAGCGGGCATCTCTCTCTGGCACAACATATGATGGGCCTTTCGATGCCGGGTCTTTTCTTTGATGTTATGCTGCATTTAGGCACATTGATTGCAGTGATATTTGTTTATCGAAATTTGATTCTTCGACTTTTGAGGGAATTGGTCAGAGTGGTACAGGATCTGGTACATAGAGAGTTTCACTGGAAACAGATGAGCCCTGATCGTCGTTTGCTGCTGATGTTGATTATTGGCCTTTTGCCGTTATTTCTCTTGCTCCTGCCGGTTCCTGGAACCGGTCATTCTATTAAAGACTATGCAGATATATTCTCCGAAGACAGCGACATTTTGGTTGAAGGCTTTTCTTTCCTTGGCACCAGCGTACTTCTGTACTTTGGAATACAGATGAATCGAAAAGTCCGTCCAATCATGAGAGACAGCAGAACGCTGCCCGGGGGACGCAGACAGTATAATCCCGTAGACGCGCTTTGTGTTGGCTTGGGGCAGGTAGTTGCAGCGGTATTTCCGGGGCTTTCCCGTTCCGGGACGACGCTAAGTGTTGGTTTGATGCGCGGCATTAACAAACAATCTGCTTTGGATTACTCATTTGTTATGGGCATTCCTGCTATTTTAGCAGCAGTCCTTTTAGAGACAAAAGATGCAATCGTACAGGGAACCGGCGGCATTGGATTTGGCGCGATCATCTGTGGATTACTTTCGGCAATGATTGTCGGATTTCTTGCAATCAAACTGCTCAAGTGGATTGTTTCTTCCAATAAATTAGCAATCTTTGTCGTTTATACCGGGATCCTCGGCGTCTTAACCATTATTATTGGAATTATTGAGCATGTGACTGGATTCAATCTTTTTTCTCATATGCCACTTTAAAATATTTTTTGTTATCCGTTACATAAAAAAGGAGCTTCAAAAGTGTCTCAGAAGAAAACAACAAAAAGATCGGCAACTTCCGGCACTAAAAGATCCTCTGCACCGAGGAGCAGAAAGCCTGCTTCTAAAGGGAGGACAAATCGGTCTGCACCGGCTTCAGAACCGGTACGGCGCCGAAATAAACAAGCGGCTGCAGTGCTCTTGTTTTCGATTGCAGTTCTGTTAGTCTGCATGATTATTTTGCCTGGTGCCTTTTTCTGGAATTGGATTCATAATGCACTCGGCGGACTTTTTGGAAACTGCGCGATCCTTTGGCCTGCATTGCTTCTTTATATTGCAATCGTAACCTCTATGGATCGGGAAGATGTCCGTTTAAGCGGCAGAGTTTGGCTAATGGTCATTATTATCACTCTGTTTTGTTCGGCAGTCTATTCTTTTGGCAGTCACAGCGGTACTGCTACTGTAAAAGAGTTTGGCAGTCAGCTGACAGCACTTTACAGCATGGGAGTTGATAGGCAGGGCGCAGGCTTATTCAGCGGCCTTCTCGGAATTCCTGTCTGTGCAGCGCTTGATTATGCTGGTGCGCGTATTTTCTTTGTTCTTGCTATTTTTGTGGGGTTGATGCTGCTTACCGGCACCACATTGATTAAATTCATTCGAACTCTTACAAAGCCGGTGGAGAAGGCTGCGGAAGCGGTCAACACGGTTCGGGAAAATCGGCAGGGAGAGATTATCCGCAGCACCGATATTGATGTGCCGCTGGATGATGGAATGCCGCAGCACCCGGTTCGCTCCAAGGCGGTTAAGACTTCTGAGGAAATTCCTGCAGAAGCAACTAAAAATGATAAATTAGAGAGGCTAAAAGAAGCGGTCAATACTTCTGTTTTTGGACAAGATAAAAAGCTTGAGACTCCGGATTCGAAAACGGGTTCCGAGGAAATTCCGGTGCAAATGATGCTGGAAACGCCGGCTCATGCAGATGGCAGCGCAGAAGCAGCACAGGATTTTATAAAGCGGAAACGAAAGCTCGATCAGGAGCAAAAGGCGTTGGAGACTGCAGTCAATGGAACCACCACGCCGATGGATATTTCTGTTCATCAAGCAGAAGATTCGGAAGGATATCATGTTCCTCCGATTTCTATGCTGAATGTAACCAAAGAGCCTGATCAGCAGAATGTGACAAGTGAACTTCAACAGAATGGGCAGAAGCTGATTTCTGTTCTGAAAAGTTTCGGCGTTTCGGCAAAAATTGTGGATATCAGCAGAGGCCCTTGCGTTACTCGCTATGAACTGCAGCCGGCAGCCGGAGTTAAGATCAGTAAAATCACAAATCTTTCTGATGATATTGCGATGAATCTGGCGGCTTCAGGCGTTCGTATCGAAGCACCGATTCCTGGGAAAGCTGCTGTTGGAATTGAAGTGCCAAATAAGCAGAAGTCGATTGTGCGCATGCGCGATCTGGTGGAGTCAAATGCTTTTGTTTCGGCTAAAAGCTTCTTAACGGTCTGTCTGGGAAGAAATATTGCAGGAGAAGTTACTGTGACCGATCTTGCGAAGATGCCGCATCTTCTGATTGCCGGTACCACTGGCTCCGGTAAATCAGTTTGCCTTAATTCTTTTATTATCAGTCTGCTTTATAAATCCACGCCGGAAGAAGTCCGCTTTTTAATGATCGATCCAAAAGTTGTGGAACTTTCTATTTATAATGGAATCCCGCAGCTGCTTGTCCCGGTCGTGACCGATCCCCGTAAAGCGGCAGGCGCTTTGGGCTGGGCAGTAACAGAAATGCTCAAGCGCTATAAGATTTTTGCCGAATATAATGTGCGTGATTTAAAATCCTATAATGCACTTGCAAAATCCTGCAATTACCAGACAGAAGACGGCCTTCCGATGGAGCACATGCCCCAAATCGTTATCTTTATTGAGGAGTTGGCAGATTTAATGATGGCTGCTCCAAATGAAGTGGAAGATAGTATCTGCCGCTTGGCACAGATGGCGCGTGCCGCCGGAATGCATCTGGTTATTGCGACACAGCGTCCGAGTGTAGATGTGGTTACCGGTTTAATTAAAGCGAACATTCCGAGTAGAATTGCACTCTCCGTTTCCAGCCAGGTGGATTCCCGTACAATTATTGATATCGGCGGCGCTGAAAAGCTTTTGGGCAACGGCGATATGCTCTTTTCACCCGTTGGAACGCAAAAGCCGATTCGAGTGCAGGGCGCCTTTGTCAGTGACAGCGAAATTGAAAGTATTGTAGAATATATTAAAAAGAGCGGCGAAGGCGAATATGACCAGAAGATCGCCGATGAGATCGAAAAAAATGCTGTTGCCGAAAAGGGCAGCAATTCTGCATCGGAATCAGACAGCGATCAGGATCCTATGATGGAAGACGCGATCAAATGTGTTGTAGAGGCTGGACAAGCCAGCACCAGCCTTTTGCAGCGGCGTCTGCGGCTCGGCTATGCGAGAGCGGGACGCTTGATTGACAACATGGAGCAGATGGGCGTTGTTGGCCCGCATGAAGGCTCCAAACCGCGTAAGGTGCTGATTACTTATCAGCAGTGGCTGGAACGCAGTATGCAGAAGGGGGATGCTCCGGAACAAAAGCCGGAAGAAGCCTCCTCTAAAGAAAATTCATAAAAGAAGCAGGGCTATGCTTTTTTCGCATTTTTAGTTTTTAGAGGTATTTTATGCCGTTTTTACCCGTTACAAATGAAGAGATGAAAGCACTTTCGTGGGACGCTCCGGATTTCGTTTTGGTGACCGGAGATGCCTATGTGGATCACCCGACTTTCGGAACAGCAATTATTTCCAGAGTGCTGGAAAGTTGCGGTTATCGGGTGGCGATTCTTGCGCAGCCGGATTGGCATAGTCTGCGGGATTTTCAGCGCTTTGGTCATCCAAAATTAGGATTCCTTGTGAATGCCGGAAATCTGGATAGTATGGTGGCACATTATACGGTGGCGAAACGTCCGCGGCGAATGGATGCTTATTCTCCGGGAAATCAAACCGGAAAAAGACCGGACCGCGCGGTTACGGTTTATAGCCGTTGTATCCGGAAAGCCTATCCTGATGCACCGATCATTCTTGGTGGGCTGGAAGCTTCTTTAAGAAGATTTGCGCATTACGATTACTGGGATGATTCGATCCATCCCAGTATTCTTGTGGAAAGCGGAGCGGACTTTCTGACTTTTGGAATGGGAGAACGCTCGGTTAAAGAAGTTGCGCAGAGACTTCAAAATGGGCAGAAAGCTTCGGAGATTCGGGATGTTCGGGGAACCTGTTATTTGATTCCCACGAAGGAATATGAGCCCGGCCCGGCAGTCGACTGCCCCAGCTTTGAACAGGTACAGAAGTCCAAAAAAGAATATGCGGTTTCCTGCCGAAAACAACAGGATGAGCAGGATGCTTTTCGCGGGAGAAGAGTCCTGCAAAAGCACGGCAGCATGCTTTTGGTGCAGAACCCGCCCGCATTACCGCTTTCTCAAAAAGAACTGGATGCGGTCTATGAGCTGCCATATATGCGCACTTATCACCCGATGTATGAAAAAGAAGGCGGAGTCCCGGCTATTCAGGAAGTGGAGTTTTCCATTACACAGAACCGCGGTTGTTTTGGTGCCTGCAATTTCTGTTCTCTTGCATTCCATCAGGGGAGATATGTGACCTCCCGCAGTGAAGAAAGTATTTTAAAAGAAGCAAAACTTCTGACAACCCTGCCGAATTTTAAAGGTTATATTCATGATGTCGGCGGGCCTACTGCAAACTTTCGTCATCCTTCGTGCCTGAAACAGGAGAAAGATGGTCTTTGCCCAGGCCCTAAAAAATGTCTGGCGCCAACCCCATGTCCGGCTTTGCAGGTCGATCATAGTGAATATTTGGACATTCTCCGAAAAATTCGTGCTTTGCCGAAAGTAAAAAAGGTGTTTATTCGTTCTGGAATCCGATTCGATTATTTGATGGCAGACCCGGATGATTCCTTTTTCCGGGAGCTTGTCAAATATCATGTCAGCGGACAGCTTAAGGTAGCGCCGGAACACTGTGTGCCCGAAGTGCTGGATGCTATGGGAAAGCCTCACATTGAGTCTTTTTTGCGCTTTCAGAAGAAATATTTTGCATTGTGCCGGGAATATGGAAAAGAGCAGTATCTGGTTCCGTATATGATGAGTTCGCACCCCGGAAGCACTTTAAAAGATGCTGTGGAACTGGCATTGTTTCTTAAAAAACAGCATTTGCGCCCGGAACAGGTGCAGGATTTTTATCCGACGCCGGGAACGATCGCAACCTGCATGTACTATACGGGGCTTAATCCATGGACAATGAAACCGGTCTATGTAACAAAAAATCCGAAGGAAAAGGCAATGCAGAGAGCACTGCTTCAGTATTTTGAACCGCATTTGCAGCGAGAAGTGATTGCAGCGCTGAAAGCAGCGGGACGTCCGGATTTAATTGGAGACGGCTCGCAGTTTCTTGTTCGTCCAACGCCTGAAATGCGGCGTGAACAAGCAATGAAAAAAGCAGAAAACAATCGGGAAAGCGACGAGAATGAGTCCCGCAGCTTTTTTAAACACCAATCTCAGACCAAAAGGACAAATGGAAAGAGAGGACATCACCATTATGAGAATCGTAAGCATTGACCGCTTTGAGGGAGCACTGGCAATTTGTGAAGATCAAGATGGGCGCTTTTTTGCATTGGAATCGGCAGAACTGCCGAAAGGAGCAGTGGAAGGGAGCGTTTTGCGGATTGATGATCAAGAGGGAACGCTTTGTATCGATGAAGAGGAAACAGCTCGCCGCCGCTCAAAGAATCACAAAATGGAAGACAAGCTTTTTCGGTGAAAGATTGACAGATTCTAATTGATAAGATAAAATACAAGCAGACCAAAAGGGGAATGCGGTTAAAATCCGCAACAGCTCACTCTACTGTAAGGGGCAACGAAAATCCGAAAGCAGTCACTGCCAAAAGCGGGAAGACCGGATTAGTAGGCATTTGGCCCAAAAGTCAGGATATCTTTTTGGTTAAAAATAAAAAGCAAATGATTCGGTGAGGAAATTTGGTTGCATAAAAGAAAAAGAAAAGATCCTTCCAGCTGAAATGATCGGAGGGCTTTGTATCCTTTTATTTGCGGCCGTAAAAGGCTGCTTTTTTATTTTTTAAGAACAACAAAGGGGAAGAGAATCGATATGAAAAAACGGATTGCCAGCCTATTCTGTGCGATTGCCTTTTTATTTGTATTTGTCGTACAGCCTGCGGTCGCTCAGGAGCCAGTAAAAACAACAGGGATTACGGTAACGCTGAGAGTAGAAGGCTATGGAAACACAGAAGTGCAGCCGGTTAAGGTGACGTTGCCTGCAACTTATCAATCCTTTAGCGACTACGGCCTTAATATTAGTCAGGACCCCGGCTATGATACGCCGCTGCATGTGCTTGCGCAGTACTGTAAAGACGAGTATGGTGCGGACAAGGATGCGATGTCTGCCCTTATTAATGTAACGGCAGGCGGATTTCTGAATGATTTTTGTAATGATAAGGATAATTGGCCAACTGATGTTTATTGGATGTATGGTGTCAATCAGGACTCCTGTCCTTCTGACAGCAAAGGGACGGGCTATACAGCCGCGTCATGCCCAATTAAAAATGGAGATACCGTTGTATTCTATGCCAGCTGGTATTCTTCTTTTGAACCGAGCAATTATGCTTATTTTAATGAGACGGAAGCTGCAGCGACGATTGATCAGCCGCTGACTCTTACCTTGCTTGGAAAAGGAAATATGGCGGCTCAAAGTACGGCAGCCGCTATTAATGGGGCAAGTCTCCTCCTTTATGATCAGAATGGACAGGCACTTCCCAGCGGTGATTATACCCTTTCTTCTGCTAACACAGGAGCAGACGGAAAAGATTCCATTACTTTTCATAAAGCCGGTACTTATTTTATTAGTGCAGAGAGACAAAGTACTCTATGGTACGACAGTAAGGGGAACTATGCCTATAATATCAGCAATCCAAGCTGCAAAGTAACCGTTACTCAAAATCAACCGGAAAGTTCTTCTTCGTCTTCTTCCTCTCAGATTTCTTCTTCTGAGGAGTCTTCACAAATTTCCTCTTCGTCGGTTTCTTCTAATAGTTCCAGTTCCGGTTCATCAGGGGAAACACCGGCAGTCCTTTCTTCCCAATGGCCGCAGCATCTTGGAAATGCGCAGAATAATGCTGCCACTTTGGCCTCCACTCCTGTCGATGGAAAGCTGCTTTGGAAAAGTCAATGCAAGAATCCAAATTCGTGGGGTGGTTATGCAGGTTCGCCGCTTTTAGTCAATGACCAGATTTATGTGGCACGGGACAATGAAGTTCAGATTTTGAATGCTTCTACTGGAGCAATTGAGAAATCACAGGGGCTGGTTTCTTCTCTGGGGTATTATTCTTATCCTACTTACGGCAACGGAAAACTGTTTGTTCCTTTGGGGAATGGGCAGATTGAAGTTTTGAATGCTTCTACCTTGGAACCTCTTTTTATCACGGAATTGATGACGGATGGTTCCGGCAATCCAAAATACCAGGGGCTGTCTCCAGTTTACTATAATGAGGCAGACGATATGTTTTATGTGGGGTTGACCGATGCTTCAAGCAGCGGCACTTTTGCAGCATATTCGGCAGAAGATACGGACAGCACAAAAGGGACGGAAACGATTTCGCCCAAATGGACATACGGGACCGGCAGCTATTATGGAGCCGGTGCAGTAAAGATTGATAACCGCATCTATTTTTGCGGGGACGACGGAGTCCTTGTTTCGGCTGATGCAAAAACGGGAAGCGACCAGTCTACCTGTCAGCTTGGAAAAGTCCGTACTTCTCTGGTTTCTGCGCAGGGATTCCTTTGGACTGCTACGGATGACGGCGTGCTTTATAAAGTAACGCCAGGGGAAAATCCCCAAATTGCAGGCTCCGTATCACTGCCTGCCAGTGCAAAAGTAAGTCCGATTGTGGTTGGCGGAAAAGTTTTTGTAGCGGGCGGTACATATGGACAAGCTGGCTATCTAAAAGCGTTTGATATGGATAATTTATCAGAGACCGCTTCACAGATGCTGGAAGATGGTGCCTGCTATGGAATGCTGGCGGCACCGGATGCTGTTTCCAATGAAATGTGTATTTATTTGACACAGAATAATAATCCCGGTGAATTATATTTGGCACGGTTAAAGGGGAATTCTTTTACATTTTCGACTTTGTATCAACCGGCGGATTCTGAGCAAAATTATTGCATGAGCATCGTTGCGGCTGACAATAACGGGACTCTTTATTACGGAAACGATTCAGGAGTACTGTTTGCAATTACGAAAAATGAAAATCCGCAGCCACCAACTCCAGAATCATCTTCTTCCCCTGCTTCTTCCAATCCTACTTTCTCAGAACAAAATGGGGAAAGTTCTTCACAAGGTTCGGAGAATGGAAATCAGGATGTCAGCAGCGATCAGAATGGTTCTGGGACCGAAACCACTAATCAGGAAACTACAGAAGAAACGCCGATTGGAACGATTTGGAAAGCACTTAACGGTCAAAATGGAGAGACTGACGATGAGAATACTCTAACCGATTCGATCGCGCAGAAAGTCCGTGAAGCAGGACAAAATGGGCAGACATTACTTTCTATTGCCAAAAAAGACGGAGAGCTTTCTTCTCAGACCTTTTCAGAACTGAAAAAGTATCCGAATCTGCGCCTTTCAGTAGATGCAGGTAATTATGCAGTCAGCTTTTTGGGGCAGGATGTGCTCGATCTCACAAAAGGACTGCGGCTTGGGATTACGGTTCTTTCGGATGGGGAAACAAAGGCAAAGCTTCCGGATAATATGGGCAACCATCTGATTATCCGTTTTGCAGACAGTGGAAAGCTTCCGGCTAAAACAACGGTGGTTTATCGTCTGCCGGAGTCCATGCAAAATGAGACCACCATTTATGTCTATCGTTTAACTGATGATAAGGACCCACAGTTCCTACAGCAGGCAGTCGTTGATAATAAATGTGTGATGTTTACTACGGAATATGGTGGAGAATATCTTTTTACAACAGCAAAACTGGGGACTGCAGCAGCTGATTTGAAAGCAGGGGATGGTTCCAACCAACTTTCTCAGGGAACTGACAATTCCGTTGCTTTTCAGATCCCGGTGTGGGCCTACGTCACTTTTGTAGTTGGAATTCTTGCGATTGTTGGAGTCGTGATTTATTTAGTTCATTGGAAGAACCGAAAAGAGGAGTAAAAGTTTGAAAAGTCGTTTTGGTGTTTTCATTGTTTGTCTTTTAAGCATCCTTCTTTTTTCAGGCTGTTCTAAGGAAAAAATAACGGCGTCTCAAGTCCCTTTCGACGTGGTATCTTCACAGGTTTCTTCGGAAGAACTGCAGCAGGGATCAATTCCATCGGAATTACTGCCTGGAGGGGTATCAGAAGAATCTTCTTCCGATGAGACACAGGTTTCTTCTGATGAGACTCAGAAGAATGAGAGTACGGTATCTGCACAAAAGGGACAAGTGATTTCCGAAAACGGGGCGGCAGCAAAAGTCGGAAATAATGAGGCTGATGTTGGCGAGACACAGACGCAGGAAAATCATGATGTTCCTGCGCAGCAGATTACAGTTTCTTTTACCATTGATTCTTCTACCGCTGCAGCAAAGGGAAAAAGTGGACCGGCTTTTTCTTCATCTGTGACATTAAGTCCCGGCGCTACGGCTCTGGATGCACTGATGGCTTCCGGTATTTCTGCAGATGTTTCGGGAGACTATGTTTCTGGGATTGGCAATCTATACGAGAAGGACTGCGGTTCCATGAGCGGCTGGCTTTATGCAGTTAACGGTCATGCTCCCAATGTGGGCTGCGGCAGTTACGCTCTCAATAACGGCGATTCTGTGCTCTTTATTTATACTTGCAACATGGGAAAAGACGTAGGATATGGAATTGGTTAAAAAGGATTGAATTTAAAACATGAAACGAGCTTCCCTTTTGCGTGTTTTTGAGGCAGCGGCCGTTATTTTGCTGCCGATAGCGTTGGTGGGTTCGGCGTTTTTAGAGGCGGAAGCAGCTGCTGCGCTCAGTCTTTTGTGCGTAGGATTGGCGCTGACGCCTTTTCTTTTATCATTTGAAAATAAAAAACCGCGTCCGAGAGATTTGGTTCCAATTGCGGTGATGAGCGTAATTGCAGCTTTAGGAAGAACGCTTTTTTCAGCGATTCCAAGCTTTCAGCCTGCGAGTGCAATTATTCTGATCACGGCGATTGTGTTCGGCCAAGATGCCGGATTTTTAACCGGTGCTTTGACAGCACTTTCAAGTAATCTGCTTTTAGGGCAGGGACCGTGGACTCCATGGCAAATGTATGCATGGGGAATGATCGGCTTTTTTGGAGGCCTGTTTTACCGAGCAGGCTTTTTTCGAAAGCGCTTTTTTTTGCTTCTTTTTGGATTTATCAGCGGAATCCTTTTTGGATGGTTTATGGATTTATGGTACGTTCTCGGATTTATTCGCCCCGTAAATCTTGCCGCCTTTTTAGCGGCTTTTGCTTCCAGTGCGTGGATGGATCTTGTTCACGGGATTTCTACCGTGTTATTTCTTTTGCTTTTGGAAAAGCCATGGGGCAAAAAGCTGTATCGGATTCGGGAAAAATATGGGATTGGGCCGGAGGTAAAAGAAAAATGAAAGAAGAACCTATTTTTTCTACACTGCATCCCGGCTTGCTTTTCTTTTATTCTCTGACGACCGCCATCTTTGCAATGTGCAGTCTGAATCCGCTCTACCTTGGAATCAGCTTAATGGCAGCACTGCTGTCATATTCTTTTTATTTTGGTGCAAAAAGAGCTTTGCGCATTTTTATAGAGGCCCTTCCAGTGGCTTTCGTTTTTGCTGCTTTTAATGTGTTTTTTAATCATCGCGGAAAAACGATTCTGTGTCGTTTGTTTGGGTCTGCAATCACGCTGGAATCGTTCCTTTATGGGTTTTGCAGTGGGATTATGCTTTTAACGGTTCTAATGTGGTTTCGCTGCATGGATGTCCTTTTGACGACGCAGAAATTTTTGTATCTTTTTGGACGAAGGTTTCCAAATCTTGCCCTCCTTTTATGTATGACGCTGAGGCTTTTTCCAAAAACAGAAGAACGAATTCGCTGTATCCGTCAGGCGCGGCATAGTTTGGAATCTACGTCCGACCGCTTTGGAGATAAAATTAAAAATGGAATGCGCCATATTTCCTGTTTGCTCGAATGGTCGATGGAAGATGGCCTTGATACGGCTGATTCTATGAAAGCACGCGGTTATGGAACCATGGAGCGAACTTGCGGAGAAGAGTATTCGTTTACCGGGAAAGATTTTTTCTGGTTCATTGCTTTTTTGATCCTTACGTTTCTTTCTGCCTTTGCAGTTTTTGGGAAGAATTCTGTGATGCAGTATTTTCCACAGCTCCATTTTTCTGCGGATATTTGGTCCATTATTTTAGCAGCTTTTTATTTCACTTTTTTGGTTCTTCCGGTTTTATGGGAGGAAATCTCAGAAGTTCGGCTCTTTTGGGCGCAGAAAAAAATACAGAACAGAAGGAAAAGATCCTATGAATGAATTGGTCCAGCTTTCTCATTTTTCATTTTATTATCCAAAGCGAACATCTCCAGCGGTACGAGATGTGACGTTGACAATCAAAAGTGGTGAATTTTTTTTGCTCTGTGGTTCTTCCGGCTGCGGAAAGAGTACGCTTCTGCGCAGCCTAAAGCCTCAAATTACGCCGCATGGAGTAATAGAGGGAGAACGGACTTTTAAACTTTCCAAAAATTTTGATACCGATCAGACCGCTTCTGAGATAGGCTTTGTTTTTCAAGATCCGGAAAATCAAATTGTGACGGATACGGTTTCTCATGAATTGTCTTTCGGTTTGGAGAACTTAGGATTGCCTCCAGCTGAAATTCGGCAGCGAGTGGCAGAGACCGCTTTATTTTTGGGGATTGACCATTTGATTCAAAAACCGGTCAACGAGATCAGCGGCGGGGAAAAACAGCTTTTAAACCTGGCGGCGATTCTTGCAATGCGCCCAAAGTTGCTTTTGTTAGATGAACCGACGGCTCAGCTTGATCCGGTTGCAGCGAAACATTTTCTGGAGCTGCTTTTAAGAGTGAACCGCGAAATGGGAATTGCGGTGATGGTAAGTGAGCATTGTATGGAAGACTTACTGCCGATCTGTGATCAGGTTTGTTTGATGGAAAGGGGGGCACTTCATATGCCGCTGCCGCCAAGAGAGTTTGTACGCAATATTATGGAAAATTCTTCTCATCCATTTTGGGAGGCAATGCCGGCGGCTTCCAGAATTGCTGCCCAAAATGGTGCTTTAGATGAGAAAATACCGCTGACTGTGCGGGAGGGCAGAGTATTTTTGCAGAATTTTCCAGAAGGAGAAATTAAACTGCCGGTTTGTTTAAAGATGGATTCAATTTTTTCCTGTAAGGAGATATGGTTTCGTTATCGAAAAGAATTGCCGTTCGTGCTGCGCGGAGTTGATTTTTCGCTGCATAGTGGAAAAATCCATGCCCTTCTCGGGGGAAACGGTGCGGGGAAAAGCACTTTGTTTCAGCTGCTTTCCGGAGAACTTTTTCCGCAGAGAGGGAGTATCAAATGGAAACATCCGAAGCCTCGCACTGCTTTTCTATGGCAGGAACCGAAGGCAATGTTTAGCCGGGATACTGTAAGGGAAGAGCTTGTTTCACAAAACGGTGCATTAGAGCTGGGATTAAAGATGGGGCTGAAGCCGCTTTTTGAGCGCCACCCTTATGACTTGAGCGGGGGAGAACAGCAGCGGTTGGGCATTGCCCTGGTTCTCGGAATACAGCCGGATTTGCTGCTTTTAGATGAGCCCACAAAAGGGCTTGATCCATGGAATAAAAAACTTTTAGCAGAATTGCTTGATCGTTATCGTCAGCAGGGCGGAACCGTTTTGTTAACCACTCATGATGTAGAATTTGCTGCTCGTTTTTGTGATGAATGCAGCCTCCTTTTCGGAGGGCGGATTGTATCCAGCGCGTCGACGCGCACTTTCTTTTCCGCCAATGCACTTTATACAACAAATGCGGCACGGATTATGAATGGAAAAATCAAAAATGGACTTTTGTGTGAAGATGTTGGACAGGGGCTGAAAACGTATAAAAATCAGTTGTAATAAAGCTTTCCGCGTTGATTTTTTAGAAGGCATCTATTATACTGGTGGTATCTATTTTAGGAGGAAAATCTGTGATTGGAATTATTGGAGCGATGGAGCTGGAAGTTCAAGAAATTCGCTCGGAGATGAAAAATATCCATACGACTACGATTTTAGGGATTCATTATGATCAGGGGACGATAGAAAACGTTCCATGTGTGCTGGCGCGCTGCGGAGTTGGAAAGGTTGCAGCGGCGGCCTGTGCGCAGACGATGTTGCTCGAGTACCACCCGCAGCTGGTAATCAATGTAGGGGTTGCCGGTGGGATTGGAGAAGGAATTCAGATCGGCGATTTAGTGATTGCTCAAAAGCTGGTGCAGCATGATATGGATACGACGGCTGCAGGAGATCCGCCTGGATTTTTAAGTGGCCCGAATTTGATCTATCTGGAAACGGCAGAAAAAGTTCTTGAAACAGCGGTGAGTGTTTCTTCTCAGTTTTATCCTTCTCCGGTTCATTGTGGGATTATTGCTACCGGAGATCAATTTGTGGCAGATGGAGAACTGCGCAAAAAAATCTGTCGGCAGTTTGATGCAGTTGCCTGTGAGATGGAAGGCGGCGCGGTCGCACAGATTTGCTGGAATGGAAAAACGAATTTTCTGGTTTTGCGGGCAATTTCAGATAGTGCAGACCAAAAGGCTGTTATGGCGTTCCCGATGTTTGCACGTATGGCTGCAAATAGAATGTTTCAACTTTTGCCAAAGCTTTTGCCGGCCTTAGAAGGACTCTATCATTCTTAAAATTGAGCTTTTATAAAATAAAAAAGGCGGTATCATTTTCTATGATACCGCCTTCAAAAAATTCTTTATGGTTCATAATAACGGTAGACTGCAACTACGCGGCCGAGAATCCGGACTTCCTTCGAATAAATTGGGGAAAAATCAGGATTTTCAGGCTGCAGCCGCACACGATCCTTTTCTCGGAAAAAGCGTTTTACGGTTGCTTCGTCTTCAATTAACGCAACAACAATTTCTCCATCAGAAGCTGTTGGCGTCTGTACCGCAATGACAATATCTCCGTCTAAAATTCCCGCATTGATCATGCTTTCTCCGTGGACATTCAGTGCAAAATATTCGCCGCTTTTGTTCTTGGGAGAGTAGGAAACATAGCCTTCGTTTTCCTGTACGGCAAGAATCGGTTGTCCTGCAGCGACGCGGCCAATAATCGGCACCTGAATCGTGGGGGTTTCTCCCGCCATATGGATTGCGCGGTTAAGACCGGCGTCCCGGGTGATAAGCCCCAATCTTTCCAATGTCTTTAAATGTGCATGAACGCTGGAAGTAGACTTAAGTCCTGTTGCAATGCAGATTTCACGTACCGTAGGCGGAAGTCCGCTTTGTGTCCGTTTCTTTAAATAATCATAAACCTTTTGTTGGCTTTTAGTCAGCATGAGGGAACCCTCCTTTGTTTTCATTGCCATTATATCATGCTTTTCGACAGAACACAAACATTCGTTTGATGTATGTGCAGAATTAATATATTGTTCATAAATAATTAACAACATTTATTGATGATGTAGGTATACTATAAAAGAAATCAAGAGAACGGAGCCGCACTGTTCTTTTGATGCATGTTCTACCCTCCTCAATTTACCCCTCAAGTTTAAGAAAAGAGGTCAAGCTTTTTGCTTGGCCTTTTTTTCTTTGCATAAAATGCCAATTTTGGACCCATACTATGTTCGGAGGTGGCAGATTTGAGCAATTTGCATCTTGTGAACAAAGACAATGGTGGAAAACCGGGGCGCAGCTTTTATGTTGCTTTGGGACTCTGCCTGGCGGCGGTCGCGGTGGCGGGATGGACCACTTATGACAGCATGGTACATTATGCCGATAATACTGCCAGTGCAGCGCAGAATGCAGCAAATACAGTCAGCGGCGTCATGGTGTCGAGTACATCGGCACTTGTTCCAGAAGTTCCTTCAGAAACTGAAACGTCATCTGTAGCATCTGAGGAAGAGACCGTTAAAATCGTTCCCGCTGAGGCGGCAGTTACGCAGCTAAATAAACCGATACAGGGTGATATCATTACGGCGTTTAGTGAATCTCCGGTTTATTATGAGTCACTGGGAGACTGGCGGGCACATACCGGAATCGATATTGCGGCAGATGAAGGCGTTTCTGTTGGTGCAGCAGCTGTAGGTTCGGTTTCTGCAGTTGAAGACGATCCGCTTTACGGAACGGTTGTTACTGTTTCGCATCAGGGCGGTCTGACAACCATTTATGCGGGGCTGTCCGGTGCATCCGTTAAGCAGGGAGATCAGGTAAAGGCTGGGCAGGAATTAGGCCGGCTTGGAGCTGTTCCTGCAGAAGCGGAAGAAGAAACCCATCTGCATTTTGCGGTGCAGAAAGACAGCACTTTTGTAGACCCTCAAACCTTATTTTCCTGAAGCTCTCGTTCTCGTTAAGGAGCAGCCGTGAAGCGTGATTTTCGCTTCACGGTATTTTTTATTCTCAAATAGACTAAAATATATGACAAAAATATTAATTTTTTATGAAATTTGATTCACTTATGTTGAATTATGTAAACGTTAATGATATAATAAAAATACAAATGAGAAAGGGAGATGAAAAAATTTTTACAAAATGTTAATGAAAATTCAACGCTCTGTTTCCATACGGAGCGATCGAAAAGCATATACTTAAAACTGTCAGGAACAAAATGACTTAAAAAGTCAATGAAAGGAGACCTGATTGTGAGAAAACATGCACCTGTTCTCGTTTGCGTAACAGGCCAGCACGATTGTGACCGGCTGATTCGTGTGGGCAAGACGATTGCGGAAGAGAGACATAGTCCTCTTCATGTGGTCAGTATTGTACCGAGTGACACGAAGGATTGCTGTGCAGAACTAGAGTATCTGAGGCAGACCGCCCAGAATGCAGGAGCAGAGATGACCATATTTTTCCATGACGAACCGGCTTATGTGACAGCGGCTTTTTTGAAGCAGATTGGCGCACAGCAGCTGGTAACTGGCATGGCAGAGGCACCGATCAATGGATTTATAGAAGTGATCCATCAGCTGATGCCGCGTGTACCAATTGCAATGGTGGATAAGGACGAAACAGTTTATCATATTTGTCCTTCTGCACAGACGGCAATTTCTCAGCAGTCCGTATGGTCGCGATAAAAAATACATAATTGTAAAAAGGAAAAGCGTCTGATGAACGAAATTCATCAGACGCTTTTATTACTTTCCGGCTTTTTTTATGTAAGAAAAATTTCGGTGCAGTGATTTTTCTTCTGAAATCCGGCGGTATTTTTCCCGGGTTGCCTGCCCGCCACGGATATGCCGCTGGGCCTTATTAAGCTCCAAAACCTCTTTGACCTTCTGATAGAGTTGGCGGTCGATCTGCTGGAGCCGCTGGGCGACATCTTTGTGGACGGTTGATTTAGAAACGCCGAATTTTTTGGCAGCAGCGCGTACAGTGGCACCGCTTTCGCAGATATATTGTCCGAGCTCAACCGCCCGTTCCTCTACATTGCCTTTCATAAGCTTGCCCTCCCATATCCAATTGTTCATTCTTATGCGAAGAACATTATTTTTATGAGATGACAAGCAATTTTATCGAAAGAAAGTTTATTGGGAATGAGGAAGAAGAAGACTGTTAAGCTCTGCACCCATTAAAATGATCATTCCGCTTAGGTAAAACCAGAGAAGCAAAATGATGACGGCTCCGATTGCGCCGTAGACCAGCGTATATTTTCCAATATGCTCTACATAAAAAGCATATCCGCCAGAAACCAGAATCCAAAAAATCAGTGCGCAGATTGTTCCGGGGAGCGCTTCTTTTGAGGAAAGCCCACCGGGAGCAAGGCGATAGAGAGAAAGCAGAATCCAGAAAACTAAAGCGGCTAAAAGAAGCATTCGAATGAGGGACCAATAAGATTCCAAAAAATGTAGGGGAGGAATAAATTCTGCTAAAAAGTGAATCGCACCGGGGCTTAAGCTCAGAGCGATAATGCTGATGAAAACAGTACCGATCAAACCTAAGGCAGAGACGAAAATCAAAGCCTGCTTTTTAATAGGGGCGTTTTCGCGCAGAGGCAGGCTATGAGCGCGGCGTATCCCAAGAATCAAACAGTTCATAGCACGCATGGAAAACCAGACAGTCAGAAAAAATCCCAGCATAAAGGAAGGGGCACTGGGAGATTCTGCAAGATAAATAAGATAATTTTCGATAATTTCGATGACTTCTGCAGGAAGAAGTCCTGCAAAAATTTTAACGGAGATCGGCTGCAGATGAAATACGCCCGGTAATGAGCTGATCATCAATAAAAACGGAAAGCAGGTAAAAATTAAGTAGTAAGAAAGCGCGGCGGCGCTGCGCCCAATTCCATCACGAAAGTAACGGAGAATCAGTTGGCGAATTATTTTTGGGAATGGCAATCCTGTCACCTCGATTTTTATATTCATAATGGATGAAAAATGAAATTGCGTGGATTTCTTTACTTTTTATGGTCTCTTCGGTACAATAAGAAAAGAGTTTTGTTTGAAACTCTGAAGAATGAGGAGGACTTTTTTTGGATCTAAAAGATGGAGTACAACATACACTTTTTACGAAAAGAGATATTTCGCGGCTTTTGTGGCCGCTTGTAGTAGAGCAGATACTGGAGGTCACTGTCGGAATGGCGGATGTTCTGATGGTTTCTTCTGTGGGAGAAGCAGCGGTCAGCGGTGTTTCTTTAGTCGATATGATCAACGTGCTGATTTTGAATATTTTTGCGGCGATGGCGACCGGTGGAGCGGTCGTGGTCAGCCAATGGCTGGGGGCTCAGGAGCGGGAAAAAGCCTGCCACACAGCCGCCCAGCTTTTGACTGCCGCCTTTTTGCTGGCAATTTGCATCATGATTTTGGTGCTCATTTTTCGCAGTCCCCTTTTGCATCTTTTTTTTGGCCCGGTAGAACCGGATGTGATGGATGCCTGCCTTGTTTATTTTTCCATTTCAGCATGGAGTTATCCCTTTATTGCACTTTATAATGCGGGTGCTGCCCTTTATCGTTCGATGGGGAACAGTCGTATTTCTATGTATACTTCAATTTTTATGAATATAGTCAATGTTAGCGGGAATGCGATCTGTGTTTATGGGTTGCATATGGGAGTTGCCGGGGTAGCAATGCCGTCGCTCGTTTCCCGCTTTTTGGCAGCAATTTTGATGCTGCTGCTTATTGGTTCAAGAGAAAACAGCGTCTATGTGCGTTATCGTTGGAGCGAGCTTCGACCCAAAGCCCTCTATATGAAACGAATTTTACATATTGCGCTTCCAAGCGCTATGGAAAACAGTATGTTTCAGCTGGGCAGGATCCTTGTTGTCAGTATTATCACGAATTTTGGCACGACTCAAATTGCTGCAAACGGCGTTGCCAATAATCTTGATAATTTTGGCTGCATTCCAGGGATGGCTATCAACCTTGGGATTATTACAGTCGTGGGAAGATGCGTAGGCGCAGGCGATTTAAAGCAGACTCGTTATTATGCTAAAAAACTGATGCGGGTGTGTCTCTTATGCACAGCAGCTTTAAATGGAATTATGATGCTGATGCTTCCATTGATCTTAGGGCTCTACAGTTTATCTGCCGAAACGATGCAGCTGACTGCAACCTTAGTCTATATTCACAGCGGCTTTTTAATTCCGCTTTATGTGCCTGCATTTTCGATCCCTAATGTACTGCGGGCGGCAAATGACGTCAAATTTCCAATGTGTATCTCAATTTTTTCCATGTGGATTTTCCGCATTATATTTAGCTATATTTTGGGGATTTACTTTGGAATGGGTGCAATCGGTGTTTGGTGTGCAATGGTGGCCGATTGGGCCTTTCGCGCCATTTGTTTTTCGGTTCGTTATTTTCGTGGCCGATGGACAAAGTATGCAAAGTATCGTATTTAATAGGATGACCAAAATGCACGATTTATCCATAAAGAAGGTTGATTTTATCCTTGCGGGAATTGCAGGGAGAGATTAAGATAAGAATAGAAAATGCAGTTTTTTAAGGATTAATATGGAAAGGAAGCGTTAGAGAGTGAAATTGCAGGAGCTGAGCGCCGCTTTGCAGGACGGTGGATTTGACTGGATTTTCCGGTATCTCTATGAAGAGGATGGAGAAGAACTTGCCGAAGAGCGGCTGCGTTATCTGCGTGCTGCAGAACGCTTTTCCGGATATTATGGGAAAAGACGCGAAGTGGAACTTTTCAGTGCTCCCGGACGCACGGAGATCGGCGGGAATCATACGGATCATCAGCATGGGTGTGTGTTGGCGGCGAGCGTTAACATGGATGCGATTGCAGTTGCCTCTAAAACTGAGAATGGAAAAATTCGAATTAAGTCAGAAGGATTTTCTGAAGATGAAATTGATCTTTCGGATTTATCGATTAAAGAAGATGAAAAAAATCGCAGTACTTCCCTGATTCGCGGAATTGCTGCGTGGTTTCAGCATAAAGGCGGAAAAATCGGCGGGTTTGATGCTTATACTACGTCGAATGTTTTATCAGGAAGCGGACTTTCCAGCAGTGCTGCCTTTGAGGTGCTGGTAGGGACGGTCCTCAACGGACTTTATAATCAGCAGAAATTTTCTCCGGTCGAGATTGCTCAGGCCGGCCAGTATGCGGAGAACACTTATTTTGGCAAGCCTTCCGGATTGCTTGATCAGGCTTCCAGTAGCGTGGGAGGATTTGTGGCGTTCGATTTTGCAGACCCTCAAAAGCCTTTGGTCGAAAAAGTGACATTCGATTTTTCAAACAGCGGATATACGCTTTGTGTGGTGGATACGCATGCTTCCCATGCAAATTTGACCCCGGATTATGCGGCAATTCCAAAAGAAATGAAGGCGGCTGCCTCTTTCTTTGGAAAAGATTTTTTGCGCGATGTTCCAGAAGAAACTTTTTACCAGAATCTTCGCGAAGTGCGCAAATCTGCGGGAGATCGTGCGGTCTTGCGCGCCATGCACTTTTTTGCAGAAAATCGCCGCGCACAGGAAGAGACAAAGTGTTTGGAAACGAAAAATCTTGACAAGTTTTTCCGACTCCTGATCGATTCGGGCAGATCGTCTTTTATGTATTTACAGAATGTATATTCTCCGGCACATCCGGAGCAGCAGGCGGTCAGCCTGACTCTTGGTCTCTGCGAACGGCTTCTTTCAAAGGCAGGCGGCTCGTGGCGGATTCAGGGCGGAGGCTTTGCCGGAACAGTGCAGGCCTTTGTTCCGAACGAAAGTCTGGAGCTTTTCCGCAAAGAGATTGATGCTTTTCTGGGAGAAGGTTCCTGCCGTGTTCTCAAAATCCGTCCGGTAGGCGGGGTCTCCCTGACACAAGAGAATGGAAAGGAAATTTGCAATGGCTGAATTAAGGTGGAATCCGCTTTTAAAGGATTGGCATATGATTGCGAGCAATCGACAGAATCGGCCGCAGATGCCAAAAGATTATTGTCCGTTTTGTCCGAGTTTTGGAAATGTACCGGATTATGAGGTAATGGAGTATGATAATGATTTTCCGGCGCTGACCCAGAATCCGCCGGAGCCGGATCCGGTGGGAAATGAATTTTTTAAAGTCGCGCCAAACTATGGAAAATGCGAAGTGATTCTTTATTCTCCCGGACATACGATAACGCTGCCGCAGCTTTCGGACAGCCATATGAGAAAATTGGTGGACTTATGGTGTGAACGCTTTTCAAAAATGGCAGAGGACAAAAAAATCAAATATGTGTTTCCGTTTGAAAACCGCGGGGATGTTGTAGGCGTCACGATGCCGCATCCCCATGGGCAAATGTATGGGTATCCTTTTATTCCAAAGCGGATACAGGTTGAAGCTGAGAGTGCAAAGGAGTATTATAATAAGAATGGGAAGTGCCTGTTCTGTGAAATGCTGAATCAGGAGAAAAAGGCAAAGTCACGAATTATTTTCGAAAATGAATTTTATACGGTTTATCAGCCGTTTTATACGGATTATCCTTACGGGGTTTATCTGATCCCAAATCGCCATGTGGCGTATCTTACCGAGCTGACTGATGCGGAAAAAGATGCTTTGGGGATCACGGTCCGTGACACTGTTGGAATGCTGGATTCTCTTTTTGATGATCGGTTTCCTTATATGATGTGTATGTATAGTGCTCCGGTCAATGTCGGGGATTATGAAAAAGATTTTCACTATCATATTAAATTCTTCCCGCCGATGCGCAGCGCGGAAAAGCAGAAGTTTAATGCCTCCAGCGAAACGGGAGCGTGGGCAAACTGCAATCCGACCTGCCCGGAAGAAACCAGCAAAGAACTGCGCGCGGCTTATCAGAAATATCTGAAAAACCGTCCTGTGCAGAATCAGTAACAGTGCCGTATCATACGGTGGAAAGGAACTTTTTATGAAGACAGTTTTGGTAACAGGGGGCGCTGGATTTATCGGCAGTCATACCTGTGTAGAACTTTTAGAGAACGGATATTCTATTGTTGTGATGGACAATTTCGTAAATTCCAGTATAGATGCTGTAAAAGCAATTCGTAAGATTACTGGAAAAGACTTTCCGTTTTACGAATGCGATATGCTGGACGAAGAGGCTTTCGAAAAAATTTTTGCAGAGAATCATATCGATGCAGTGATTCATTTTGCGGGATTAAAAGCGGTCGGAGAGAGTGTTTCTAAGCCGCTGGAATATTATCATAATAACTTGACCGGAACCTTGATCCTTTTAAAATTGATGCGTAAATATCATGTCAAACAGTTTGTATTCAGTTCTTCGGCAACCGTGTACGGCAGCGAAAATCCGGTTCCGTTTAAGGAAGATATGAAGATTGGTGGGACAACCAATCCTTATGGAACGACAAAAGTGATGATCGAACAAATTTTGCAGGACGTCTGCGTAGCGGATAAAGAAATGCAGGTCGCGCTTTTGCGGTATTTTAACCCGATCGGAGCGCATCCGTCCGGATTGATCGGAGAAAATCCAAACGGAATTCCAAATAATCTGATGCCTTATATTGCCCGGGTGGCAGCAGGAGACCTCCCGTGTCTTTCCGTCTATGGAGACGATTATGACACACCGGACGGAACCGGAGTGCGGGATTATATCCATGTCTGTGACCTTGCGACCGGCCACATCAAGGCTTTGGAAAAACTGGATTCCATTAAGGGCGCGGAGATTTATAACCTCGGTACCGGATGCGGCAGCTCGGTGCTGGAAGTGGTCCATGCGTTTGAAAAAGCCAGCGGAAGAAAGGTTCCGTATAAAATTACGCCGCGCCGCGCCGGAGATATTGCTACCTGTTATGCAGATGTTTCCAAGGCGAAGGAAAAACTGCATTGGCAGGCAAAATACAATTTGGACGATATGTGCCGCGACAGTTGGAATTTTATTCAGCACACTAAGCAAAATTGAAAAAAAGCTCCGCGTTTTGCGGGGCTTTCTTTTTATAAAATTTGTGAAACTTTTGCCGGAACCGAAAGTTTTTGTGATATGATAGAAAAAGAAGTTTTTAGGATTAGGTAAGGAGGATTATTCATGGCTTTTTGTCATTTTATTCCAACAAAAGTTCTTTACGGGAAGGGAAGCTTAGAAACACTTCATGAGCAGAAGATGCCCGGAAGAAAAGCGTTGATTGTGATTTCAGCGGGAATCTCAATGAAAAAATACGGCTATCTGAAACGGATCGAAGAGCAGCTTGATAAAGCAGGCGTTATGCACGTCTTATTCGACCGGATTCAGCCGAACCCAATTAAAGCACATGTTATGGAAGGGGCCAAGCTTGCAAATGCGGTCGGCTGTGATTTTGTGGTTGGTTTAGGCGGCGGCAGCAGCATTGATTCGGCAAAGGCAATCGCCGTCATGGCAACAAATCCAGGGGATTATTGGCAGTATGTAGAAGGAGAGCCGCTGAAAAAATCTCCTCTGCCGATTGTAGCGATTCCGACGACAGCCGGAACCGGGACGGAAGCAGATCTCTGGACGGTGATCACCAACGAAAAGACGCAGGAAAAAAGAGGATTCGGCTGTGATGAAACTTATCCAAAAATTGCAGTGGTGGATTCTGACCTGATGATGACAGTCCCTCCCCGTTATACGGCTTTTCAGGGATTTGATGCGCTCTTTCACAGCACAGAGGGATATCTTTCCAATCAGGCTGACCTTTTCAGCGATTTATATGCTCTCAAAGCGATTGAGCTGATTGGGAAAAATCTCAGAGCGGCTGTTGAAAATGGAGAAAACGAGGAAGCCCGCGCTAATATGGCACTGGGAAGCATGATCTCTGGATTTGTGGAATCTACGGCTGGCTGCATTTCGGAACATTCAATTGAGCATGCACTCAGCGCGAAGCATCCGGATTTGCCGCATGGAGCGGGACTGATTATGATTTGCGAAGCGTATTACCGCCAGTTCTGCAACAAAGGCTGCTGTGATGAACGTCTGGTTCGGATGGCAAAGGCACTCGGAAACGAAAAGGCAGAGAAACCGGAAGATTTTGTAATTGCTCTGCATGAATTGATTGAGGAATGCCATGTAGATGATTTAAAAATGTCGGATTACGGAATCTTAAAGGAAGATCTTCATACGCTGAGAGTAGACGCGATGGGCTCGATGGGCGGCAATTTCAAAAAGGATCCGGCGCCCCTTTCAGGGGACGAAGTGGAAGCAATTTTAGAGGTTTCTTACCGGTAAAAAGGAGCGGATGTTTTTGCAGGAAAAGGAGCAAAAAGCGGATTGCTGTGCAGTGATCGTGGCGGCAGGGACTTCTAGTCGTATGGGGTTTTCCAAGCAGGAAGTCCCTGTTTTAGGGATTCCTGCACTGGAATATTGCCTATATGCATTCGAAAAAGCGCCGCGGGTCGGAGCGATTGTAGTCGTCTGTCCAACAGGAAAACAGGAATTATATGAAAAATGGCTTCTGCCGAAATCCCATAAGCCGCTTCTGATTATACAGGGCGGCGACACCCGACAGCAATCGGCGCAAAAAGGGGTTGAGGCGTCACCTGATTATCCACTGGTTGCGGTACATGACGGAGCTAGAATTTTAATTACGCCGCAAGAAATCCAACACGCTATTTCCGATGCCGAAAAATATGGTGCTTCTGCATTGGCAGTACCGGTGAAAGACACCATCAAAATAGTTGATGAGAGTGGGCTGGTTCTAGGGACTCCGCAGAGAAATACTCTTTGGGCAGTACAAACGCCTCAAGTGTTTCGGCGGAAACAATATTTGGAGTTCCTGAAAGAAGCAGATGGTGAGGATACGGATGACTGCCAGCTGTTTGAAAAGGCAGGGGAAAAGGTCCATCTTTGTAGGGGCAGCTATACGAATTTTAAACTGACCACACCGGAAGATTTGGAATTTGCCGAAGTAATCCTGAAAAAACGGGAGGAAAACAGATGAGAATTGGGCATGGATATGATGTTCACCGCTTAGTTGAGGGACGAAAGCTGATTTTAGGGGGAACAGAGATCCCATATAAAAAGGGACTTTTGGGGCATTCTGATGCAGATGTATTGCTGCATGCGATTTCGGATTCTCTTTTGGGCGCTTTGGCGTTGGGAGATATCGGATGTTTGTTTCCTGATACCGATCCCACCTATGAGGGAGCGAACAGCTTGTTTTTGCTTCAAAAAGTTGTGCAGAAAGTTCGTGAAAAAGGCTACTCTATCGAAAATCTGGATGCGACAATTTTGTGCCAAGAGCCCAAACTGCGCCCTTATATTACAGAAATGCGCAAAAATATTGCGAAAGCTTGTCTGATAGAGCCCCAAAGAGTCAGCGTAAAAGCAACGACGGAAGAAGGGCTCGGTTTTACCGGTTCCGGAGAAGGAATCGCTGCTCACTGTGTTTGTCTTTTAACAGAAAAAAATAATTAAATACTTTCTTTTCTTGAATCGAAAATAGTCAGATTGGCGTCCCTCTGCATACTCTGGAGTAAAACAGAGGGGTGGTAACTATGGAAAGACCTATGATTCTGGTTAGCTCAATTACGTATGCATTAAAAGGGCGGGATCTCCTGCTTTCTTATAAAATTTCTTCTTTTGTAGAACGAATTCCTCATTTATCGAAACAAACAGGCTGTGGATATGCTTTGTATGTACCAAAGGAAACGGATGAAGCAGAAACAATTCTCAAAGAAGCTGGCATTAAGGTTCTCGGGCGTGAGAAAAGGGCGAGTACAGTATGATTTATCTTGATAATGCGGCAACTACATTCCCAAAACCAACAGAAGTTTGGAAGGCAATGCAGCTTGCTTTGGTGCGTTATGGGGCAAATCCGGGCAGGTCCGGACACAGTATGAGTCTGCGTGCTGCAGAGGAGGTTTATCACTGTAGGGAAGCGGCTGCAAAACTTTTTGATGCTGAAGGACCAGAAAATGTGTCCTTTACAATGAACTGCACGCAATCCCTGAATTTTGCAATTAAAGGGCTGGTAAAAACTGGGGGGCATGTGGTTACTTCTAATTTGGAGCATAATGCGGTAATGCGCCCTCTTGAAGCGCTGCAGAAAGAGGGAATCATTACTTACACGCAGGCAAAAGTTGTTCCTGAAGATCATAATGCTACACTGGAGAATTTTCGAGAGGCATTGAGGGAGAATACTTGTTTAGTCGTCTGCACACAGGCTTCAAATGTTTGGGGCATTCGGGTTCCGGTAGAGCGAATCTGCGCAATGGTCAATCAGTATCAAATCCCGATGGTGGTAGACTGTGCTCAGACAGCAGGAGTGGTCCCGATTTCCATGAAAGACGGATACGCGTGCATTTGTATGGCAGGTCATAAGGGACTTTATGGCCCTATGGGAACCGGAATCATGGTTATGCGCTCTGGACTTTCTATGAAAACGTTGATAGAAGGAGGAACCGGAACAGATTCTATGAATCTTTCACAACCAGAGACGATCCCAGACCGTTTTGAAAGTGGAACTGTTAATCTTCCTGGAATTGCCGGACTTCATCAAGGAATTTTATTTGTTCAAAAGCAAACGCTGCCTAAAATTGCAGCTTATGAGATGAGACTTTCACAAATGTTTTATGCCGGTCTGAGCCATATGAAAAATGTGAAGCTCTATACACCGATGCCGTCACTGCCTGATTATGTTCCGGTTATTTCTTTTAATATTGAGGGAATGGAAAGTGAGGTAGCCGGGGAAAAATTAAACAAAGAGGGAATTGCGGTGCGTGCTGGGTTGCAGTGTGCACCCTGTGCACATCAGGCACTTGGAACTTTGGAAAGCGGAGCTGTTAGAGTTTGTCCTTCTGCTTTTACAACAGAAAAAGAAATCCAAATGGCTTTAAAAGCAGTGAAAAAAATTTCTGCTAGCTAAACAGAAAAGGTGTTTTCATCTTCCGATAGATATGTTAGAATAAAAAAGTAATGGATCAATTTCAGAATAAAAGAAGTTAAAAAGGAGGCGTTTCTATGGGGCAGCTTGCAACATTTTGGACTGCTTTGGGAAGATTATTCCAAAGTTTTCAGCTCAAAGATTTACTGGATATCGCCCTTGTCTCCTTTATTATTTATAATGCAATTAAGTTAATTCGAGAGACCCGAGCCGCTCAGTTGGTCAAAGGAATTATTTTAGTAGCAGGGGTCTGGTTGATTGCGCTGGCGTTTAATCTTTATGTGATGACTTCGCTTTTGCAGTATCTGTTTCAGTTTGGACTTTTAGCAGTTGTTGTGCTGTTCCAGCCGGAATTGCGCCGCGCTTTGGAACAAATCGGCCGCAGTGGGAATTTGAATAGTGCTGGAAAAAAGTTTTTTGGCGCTCAGCATAATTGGAAAAGCGAGGAACGTGAGACTCATAAGCTGCGGGGGATCATTGCAATTGTAGATTCCTGCGAGGCAATGTCTCGGTCGAAAACGGGTGCTTTGATTGTCTTTGAACGTCATACCCGTTTGGGAGAAATTATTAATACGGGGACTGTTGTGAATGCGGTTCCTTCGGCGCCGATTATCTGTAATATCTTTTTTAACAAAGCTCCGCTTCATGACGGCGCAATGATTATTCGTGACGGGATGGTTTATGCTGCCGGATGTATTCTGCCTTTAACGAAAGACGAGACGGTGGATATTAATCTTGGAACCCGACATCGTGCCGCAATCGGTATGAGCGAAAATTCTGATGCCGTTGTTGTAGTTGTTTCAGAGGAGACCGGGCAGATTTCTATTGCGCTCAATGGCTCGATTACGCGGAACTATACAAGGGAGACGCTGCAGGAAAAGCTGTGTTCTCTGCTTCTGGAAGAATCCGTCCCAAAGAAAAAATGGAACGGTTTCTTTTCGAAAAGGGGGCGGAAAGAATCATGAACCAGGAACCAAAACAAGATGAGATACTCCGAATTTTAACAGAAGAGCCAAAGAAAAAAAAGAAACAAAGGATTCGTCCCGGGGATTGGTTCTATAATAACCGGTTTGTTATGGTCTTTTCCATCGTGATTTCTTTAGCCTTATGGCTTTTAATGGCTTATAACGATACACAGAGGAATCCGGTGATTGTCAGCGATGTTCCGATCAACGTGACACTTCCGGAAACATTGCAGCAAAAAGAGCTCAAAGTTTACGGGCTTGCTTCCGATGCGACTGCAAAAGTTGGTGTTACCGGTACTCCTACCATTGTTTATGCTTTGAACAGCACAAATATGGAAGTGGTGCCGGAAAGCCTTTCAGAAATTAGTGGTCCGGGCGATTATAATTTGAAGCTCAAAGTGAATAAAACCGGTGCTTATAGCAATTATGATGTCAAAAGTATTTCTCCTTCCAGTATTTCTGTAACGGTCGATTATGCGGCAGAAAAGACTTTTGAAATCAAGCTGCCCTCTGTGATGGATCAGATCAATAATGACAGCTATTTTAGTCCCGGTCCGACACTTTCCATGGAGAATGTAACGGTTTCAGGCCCAAAGAGCGAAATCGATAAAATTGACCATGTTTCGTTTAACTATACGCCGAGCCCCAGTCCTTTGGAAGAGACAAAGAAGACTTCAGCAAGCTTGATCCTTTATGATTCGGATAATAAGGAGATCCATTCCAAACTCCTTTCTATGAGCCCTTCTGTTGTCGATATCAGTGTGCAGGTGGTGCCTAAAAAGACAGTGACTTTGGTACCGACCTTTAAGAATAAGCCTGCTGGGATTAGTCTTTCAAAAGATTCCTATACGGTAAGTCCTGCGACAATTGAAGTGGCAGCGCCCAAGAATGTGTTGTCTAAGCTTTCTGACACACTGGAATTGGCACCAGTCGATTTTTCTCAGATTTCCACCACACAGTATGCATTTAATCAGGGAATTACGCTGCCGACAGATTGCCAGAACCTGAGTGCTTCTTCTACGGCAAAAGTTACACTTAATAATCTTGCAAATTATACGACCAAGAATTTGGAAGTCACGAATTTTACGCTCACGAATATTCCTACGGGGACTTCGGCAAAAATTTTGACGGAGAAGCTGGAAGTGATGGCAGTTGGACCGGAGGCAGATCTGGAATCAATGACAGGCTCCAATCTTATCGCAACGGTAGACCTTTCCGGCAGAGAAGGCAGTATCGGGACGATTCCAGTCCAGGTTTCTGTTGCAGTAAGCGGTTCAAACCGCAGTTGGATTTATGGAAATTATACGGTCAATGTTATCTTTTCGGGAATGGCTAGTACGGGTTAGCGGCAAATTCAAAATGAGAGAATAAAAGGATACCTTTCAAATCTGGATTTTTCGGAGGCGAGAGGTATCTTTTTTATTTGAGACTTTTGAATTGCAGGTTGAAACAAAGTGCTAAAAATGATAAAATATATTATTCCGTCATTATTTGAAAAATGAAGGGGAGGAGGATAGGAATGAAGCGTTGGAAGGTTGCACCATGCGATCATGTTGCTGCTGTTAAGTGTGCGCGGCAGCTTGGAATTCCGGCAATGACTGCCGCTTTGCTGCAGAACCGCGGATTTGATGATCCCCAAAAAATGCACGAAATGCTGGAAGATCAGTCGATTTCGGATCCACTTTTGATGCTGGATATGGGAAAAGCAGTTTCTACAATTCAGCAAGCGATCGACCAAGAAGAACGGATCGCGGTTTATGGAGATTACGATGCAGATGGCGTCACTGCAACGGCAATGCTTGTTTCCTATCTTGCGAGCTGCGGGGCCGATGTGAATTACTATATTCCGGAGCGGGAAGGCGAAGGTTACGGAATGAATCTTCATGCCATTGAAAAGCTGAAAGAATTTGGAATTCAGTTGATCGTTACGGTCGATAACGGGATCGCGTCTGTTGCAGAAGCAAAGAGAGCGGCAGAGCTTGGAATGAAACTGGTTATTACGGATCACCATCAGCCGCAGGGGGAGATCCCACAGGCCGAAGCGGTGGTGGATCCTCATCGGAAAGAAGATCAGAGTCCCTGCAAGATGCTTTGTGGAGCTGGGATTGCTTTTAAACTGATTTTGGCAATGGAAGGCGAATATGCGGATACGGAGAGCCTTTTGGAAGAATATGCGGAACTTGCCATGCTTGGAACGATCGGGGATGTGGTTCCGCTGGTTGGAGAAAATCGTATTCTGGTAAAAGAGGGGTTACGTCTTTTACCGAGAACAAATCGGCCGGGGCTGCGTGCTTTAATGGAATACGCAGGAGTAAAAGAGCAGACATTGGGTGCTACTACCGTTGCTTTTTCGTTGGTACCACGTCTGAATGCTACCGGCAGAATGGGGTCCCCAAAGAGGGCGGTAGAACTTCTGATTGGGGAGAATCCTATGGAAACGGATTCGCTTGCCGCCCAAATCTGTGCAGATAATGACCGGCGTCGGGAAACAGAAGACCAGATTATGGAAGAGGTAATGGAGCTCTTACATAGGGAACCTCAACGCCTTTTAGATCGTGTGATTGTGGTGGAAGGACAAAACTGGCATCATGGCGTGATTGGAATTGTTTCATCGCGGCTGACCGAACGGTTCGAAAAGCCCAGCATTGTAATTTCTGTTACCGGAGAGGAAGCGAGAGGCTCTGGGAGAAGTGTAGAGGGCTTTTCCCTTTTTGATGCGGTTTATAGCTGCCGGGATCTTTTGATCCGTTTTGGTGGGCATCCTATGGCCGCAGGACTTTCATTAGCTCCCGAAAATGTTAAATTGTTCCGAACCCGCATCAATCGGTATGCTTATGCTTTAAATTGTCCGATGCCGGTTCCTGAACTCATGTTGGACGGTATTTTAAAGCCGTCGAAAATCAGTCTGGAGATTCCAAGGGCTGCTTCTCTTCTTGAACCATTTGGAACCGGGAATCCGGCACCCCTTTTTGGAATCTTTGGGGTCACTTTAACAAGCATTCATCCGGTCGGAAACGGAAAGCATTTGCGCCTGCAGGTGGAAAAAGACGGAGCCGTTTTGCAGTGTATGAAGTTTGGTATGACCGCAGAACAGTTTCCTTATCAGATTGGGACGAAGCTCGATTTGGCAGTCACTTTGGAATGTCACCCGTTTCGTGGGCAGGATACCCTGTCTATTTATATCAGAGAGATGAAACTGAGTGCCTGTTCTTCAGAACTGATGATTGCAGGCAGGCAAAATTATGAAAAAATGCTCCGGAAAGAAGCGCTTTCACCGAAGGAAGCCGCTGCAATTTTGCCAAGTCGCAGTGATGCAGCGCAGCTTTATCGAATTTTGCGGGCACAAAACGGATATCAGGGTGCAGAAGAGGGAATTTCTCGTTTAATTGAATTGCCAATGGAGAAGATATTAACAATTCTGTATATTTTTTCTGAGAAAAATTTGATCCATATGGAAAACCTTGGTGGACAGTATCAAATTACAATGATTCAAAATCCGCAAAAAGTTGATTTGATGGATTGCTGGGCAGTTCATTATATTGAACAGTTTGTACCAGAAAGAGAGGTGAGTGTGTATGGCGTATCCGCTGAAGACGTATGATGATCTGACTGCATTAATGTCAGGCAGCGAACATGATTATGATATGGATTTGATCCGGCGTGCCTATGATGTTGCGCTGGCTTCTCATGGGGATCAGAAACGGCTTTCCGGTGCGCCATATATTTCGCATCCGGTGGCGGTTGCCTGTACTTTGGTTGAACTGGGCATGGATTCTGAAAGTGTCGCAGCAGGTCTTTTGCATGATGTAGCGGAAGATACTGCTACCGACCTTACAAAGCTTCGTAAATTGTTTGGGTTGGAAATTGCAGGGCTGATCGACGGCGTGACAAAACTCGGAAAAATTCCGCATTCTTCGCGTGAAGTGCAGCAGGCGGAGAATATCCGCAAAATGCTGATTGCAATGAGTGAGGATATTCGGGTTATCATTATCAAATTGGCAGATCGGCTGCATAATATGCGTACACGGGAGTTTTGGAGCCCGCAGAAACAGCGCGATAAGGCCTTGGAAAATATGGAGGTTTATGCCCCCATTGCCGATCGTCTTGGTATCCGTACAGTCAAAGAGGAATTGGAGGATATTTCTCTGCAATGTCTTGATCCGGTTGCCTATGAGGAAATTGAAAACAGCTTAAAACAGCGCAGCAACCTTCACAATGAGTTTATTGAACAGACGAAAAAGGGGATTAAAGAGCGTCTGCAGCAGATCATTCCGAATGTCTATGTCGAGGGACGTGTTAAGAGCATCAACGGAATTTATCGAAAAATGTTTATTCAAGGCAAAAATTTTGATGAAATTTATGATGTGTATGCTGTGCGTGTAATTGTTGATACCGTAAATGACTGTTACAACGTGCTTGGGGTCATCCATGATATGTTTCGTCCGCTGCCAAACCGTTTTAAAGATTATATTTCAACACCAAAGCCCAATATGTATCAGTCTCTGCATACGACGGTACTCTCAGAAGGCGGTGTCCCGTTTGAAGTGCAGATCCGTACATGGGAAATGCACCATACAGCTGAATATGGTATTGCTGCGCATTGGAAATATAAATTGGGAGTCGGCAAAGATGGCCACGGAGGAAAGGACTCCTTTGAAAAACGGCTGGCATGGATTCGTCAGCTTTTGGAAACGCAACAAGATGACGCCGATGCGACCGATCTAATTCGGACGATCAAGAGTGATCTTGCGCCGGAGGAAGTTTTTGTCTTTACGCCGCAGGGCAAAGTAATTAATCTGCCGGTCGGAAGTACCGTGATCGATTTTGCCTATGCGATTCACAGCGAGGTCGGAAACCGAATGGTAGGTGCCAAAGTAGATAAGCGGATTGTTCCGATTGATACGAAGGTGAAAACGGGCCAAATTGTTGAGATCCTTACGAGTAAAGAGGCCAGAGGCCCCAGCCGTGACTGGCTGAAAATTGTAAAGACCAGTGAAGCGCGCAATAAGATTCGCACATGGTTCAAAAAAGAGAAGCGCGAAGAAAATGTTATTGAAGGGCGAGAAGAACTTGAACGCGAACTGAAGCGCAGTGGAATTAGTTATACAGAGGAAGAACGTAAAGCGGTTCTGATGAAATTGGGCGCAAAGCAGTCCTGTGATACAGAGGATGACGTTTATGCCGCCATCGGTTATGGTGGCATTCAGCTTTGGAAAATAATGCCGAGGCTCAAAGAAGAATATCAGAAGAACCACCATGCTCCGGAGAATGAAATAAAACCGGCTGTTGCGAAACCATCTTCGGGAAAAGCAGTCGAAGGCGTCATCGTAGATGGAATGGATAATTGCCTGATTAAGTTTTCTCGCTGCTGCAATCCGCTTCCGGGAGATGAGATTATCGGTTTTGTCACTCGTGGATATGGGGTTTCCATTCATAAGCGTTCCTGCAACAATGTACCGCGTCGCCTTTCTGATGCGCCGGAACCGGAACGCTGGATTAGCGTTCATTGGGCAGGAGAAGTCAATGAACAGTTTAAGACAACACTGGAAATTGTGGCGCAGGATCGCTCCGGACTTCTTGCGGATATTACGCAGCAATTTTTCAACATGCGTCTTTTTATTCATTCGTTAAATTCTCGCCAGACAAAAGATGGAAATGCAGTAATTTCAGCCTCTATTACGGTAAATGGAAGAGACCATCTGGAGAGCATTATCAGTCGTCTGGAAATGATTAACGGGATCATTTCAATTCGGCGTTCCTGAGAAGACAAAATTTTCAAAAAGCATAGGAGGTTCTGATATGACCATAGAAGAAATTGCCGGGGGTCCGCTGCCGACGAACTGTTATTTGCTGACGGATGACGAAACAAAAAAGACGGCGGTTATTGATCCCGGTTTTTGGAACCAGGAACTTGCAGATGCAATTCAGGGAAAAAATGTGGAATTGATTCTGTTGACTCATGCACATTTTGATCATATTATTGGAGTTTCTCAAGTAGTAAAAGAAACACAGGCAAAAGTTTATCTGCAAAAAGAAGATCAGAAGATGACAACTGACAGCAGCCTCAATCTGACAAGTGAAGTGGGATTCCCGCCGATTGAAGCGTTCCCGATTGAACGGCTTTTGGGAGAAGATGAAACATTCTCTCTTGGTAATTTGGATATTCGAGAGATTCATACGCCTGGTCATACAAAGGGAAGCTGCTGCTTTTTAACTGGAAACGCTATTTTTTCCGGAGATACTTTGATGAAGGGAACAGTTGGCCGTACAGATTTTCCAACCGGCAGTTATCAAGATATGATTTCTTCCATTCAAAAATTAAAAGTGCTTTCCGGTGATTATAAAATTTATCCTGGACACGAAGAAAATACAACTCTTTTTTGGGAGAGAAAGCATAATCCCTATATGGACGCGGAAGCAGGTTCTCTATGAATCTGATTCTTGACGGACACGACTTTCATTATGAGATGGAGGCACTTTGCCGACTGTTTTATCCCCTTCAGCCAATTCATGTAGTCGAAAAAGGAAGCGGTTTGGGAGAACAGTCAAAAGAGGACCCTATTACTGCTTATACCGGAATCCATGCTGAAAACGGGAAAATTAGATTAACGGTCAGTCTCCAGATTGGAGAAAAAAAAGAAACGGCAGAAGATTTTTTTCATGCGAAAGATCCGGCCTTTTTTGGAGATGAAAAGGAGCGGCAGTTGGCGGTTCTCCTTTTTGGACTTTTAAAGGAAGCGTGCGGATTTACGCCGCGTTGGGGACTCTTGACGGGTGTTCGGCCGGTCAAGTTATTTCGCCGGTTAACGGAGGCCTATGGAGAAACGGAGGCTTCACGATATTTTCGCGAGGCCTATCTGGTCAGTCCGGAAAAAATTTCGCTTGCGTCGAAAACGATGCATCGGGAAGAAAAAATTTTGGCTCAAAATTCACCGCAGGATTTTAGCTTATATCTTTCGGTACCGTTTTGTCCTACCCGGTGCGCCTATTGTTCGTTTGTTTCTTCCAGTGTGGAAAAAACAATGAAATTGATTCCGCAGTATGTAGAGCTGCTCTGTAAAGAGATTGAGGCTGCAGCAAAACAGGCGGAAAAGCTCAAATTGCGTCTTGTTTCAGTTTATATGGGTGGTGGAACTCCAACTACTCTGACAGCGCAGCAACTAGACCAGGTACTTAGCTGCGTAAAGCGTTCTTTTGATCTTTCGCTTTGTCGGGAATATACGGTGGAAGCAGGAAGACCTGATACGATTACATCAGAAAAACTTGCAGTGCTGAAAAAATGCGGCGCAGACCGAATCAGCATTAATCCACAGACGCTCAATGACCGGATTCTCGAGGTGATCGGAAGACGCCATACGGCAAAACAAACGAGGGAAGCATTCCTGATGGCAAGAGAAGCGGGATTTGAGAATATCAATATGGATTTGATTGTAGGGCTTCCGGGAGAATCGGTCGAAAGCTTTTACAATACGCTGAATACGCTTTTAGAATGGGCGCCGGAGAGCATAACGGTTCACGACCTCGCGTTAAAGCGTTCTTCTCGTCTTTATCAGGAAGGGAAAATTCAGGAAGACGCAGCAGCGGCTTCCGTCATGCTGGATTATGCAGATCGAATTCTTCCGGAAAACGGGTATGCCCCCTATTATCTTTATCGGCAAAGCAGAATGGTCGGCAATCTGGAAAATGTCGGCTTTGCAAAACCGGGATTTGAAAGTCCTTATAATGTGTTTATTATGGACGAAAGCCAGCATATTTTAGGCTGTGGAGCGGGGGCAGTCACAAAACTCTGTGTGCCGCAGAAATCCGGTCAACGTATCCGCAGAATTTTTAATTTTAAATATCCTTTTGAATATATTTCTCGTCATGGAGAGATCCTTGAGAGAAAAGAGCAGGTGGGAAAGCTGTCATGAAAGAGCAGAAAAACTATGTAAAGCATCTGAACCAGGTAGAGGCAATCAATGACTGTGCAATTCGAAATCCCCAACACCTGATCGATTTAAGTGAAAAATCGTTTCATCAAGAGCTTTCAAATATTGCCTCCGATCTTTTGAAAAGAAAGACAAAAATAGTGCTTTTGGCAGGGCCCAGCAGCAGTGGAAAGACGACAACGGCTCATATGCTGGGACAGTGTCTGACTGAATTAGGAAATGATGCTCAGGTTATTTCATTGGATGATTTTTATAAAATGCCACAGGAGGCGCCGAAAAATGCAGACGGAACTCCGGATTTTGAATCGATTTATGCGCTGCGAATTGATGAGATTCAGCGTTCGTTAAGAGAGCTGATGGAACATAGTGCATGTGATAAGCCACAGTTTGATTTTCATCATCACTGTCCTTTTAAAGAATTGCAGCATATTGCATTGAAACCGGGCGGCATTGCGATTGTAGAAGGAATTCATGCATTAAATCCGATCTTTTCGGGAGACATTCCAAAAGAGGGATTGATCAAAATATATATCAGCGTTAAACAGGGCATTGAGTATAAAAACGAGCAGCTTTTAGGGCCAAATGAAGTACGCATGATTCGCAGAATCGTACGCGATTACGCGTTTCGCAGTACAAATCCAGCCCAGACGATTGCAATGTGGCCCTCTGTGATGAATGGAGAATATCGGTATATTAAGCCGTTTCGTTCACAGGCGGATTATACGATTAATTCTCTTCATGCTTATGAACCCTGTGTCTTTCGAACGCGTGCAATGAGACTTCTGAGAGATGTGGAAGAATCAGGAGGAAAAGAATATGAGATTGCGCAGCAGCTGTTTTTTGTGTTGAAACTGTTTCGGTCAATTTCACCGGAATTGGTTCCCAAAAATTCTCTTTTAAGAGAATTTCTTGGGGGCGGATTTTATGATTAACGAATTGTTTACGATTAGGTCATTGCTTTTATCAATTTAATTTGTTATAATCAACCCATTATATGGGAAATATATAGAAAATTTTTATCAAAATAGAAACAAAGGAGCGTGTCTTTATGGGACTTTTTGAGGACGTTGTAATCAATGCAAAGTCTGCTGCTGATGTAGTTGGGAAAAAAGCAGGAAAATTTATTGATGTATCAAAGCTTCGGATTAATGCAGCTGATGTGAATAATGAGATTAGTAAGCAGTTCGAAGCGCTTGGGCGCGTTGTATACGATGCTAAAAAGACAGATAATCTCTCGGATGAGTTATTGGACGAAAGCGTTAAGACAATCGATGAGCTGTATGAGCAGCTCGATGCGATTAACAATCAACTTTCTGCAAGCGGCAATAAAATCATCTGCAAAAAGTGTGGCGCTGAAAATATTTCAGATGCCACTTACTGCAGCAAATGTGGGAATAAACTTCATGAAGATGAAGACCAGCAGGAAGGCCCGAAAGAAGAGTAAATTTCAAAAGCAAAGCGCCCTCAGCAATGATTAGCTGGGGGTGTTTCTTTATGAATATTATGAGCTGAAAAAAGGAAGGGGCTTTAATAAAGATGAATTATAAAGTGTGGGCATCCTATTTTAGTGCAACCGGCACAACGGAAAGAGCGGTAGAACGGATTGTGCAGAAAGCAGCAGAAATTTTGAAGGTAGGAAAAGCGGAAACCTTTGATTTTACTTTGCCGGGAGCAAGAGAAAATGTAAAGGAATTTTCCAAAGAGGATCTAGTGATTTTTGGAGTCCCTGTTTATGCCGGAAGAGTGCCCAATGTGCTGGTCAAATATTTACATACGATTAAGGGAAACGGAGCGTTAGCGGTTCCGGTCGTTTGTTATGGAAACCGGAATTTCGATGATGCTCTGATTGAACTGCGTGATATTTTGGAAGAAGACGGCTTTTTAACAATCGCAGGTGCTGCTTTTATTGGAGAACATTCTTTTTCAACTGTTTTGGCGGCGGGGCGTCCAGATGCGGAAGACCTTCGGAAAGCGGATCGTTTTGCAGAAGAAGTTTGTGCAATTCTTCCTCATTTGCCGCAGGAGCATCAGCCGGTCAAAGTAGAAGGAGAGGAGCCGTATCGTCCCTATTATGTGCCGCGGGATCGCAAGGGAGAAAAGGTTAATATCTTGAAAGTAAAGCCAAAGACCAATGATCATTGCATTAACTGCGGACTTTGTGCCAGAGTTTGTCCGATGGGTTCCATCAGTGCAGAGAATGTCCGGGAATTTACCGGAATCTGTATTAAATGCGGAGCCTGCGTGAAAAAATGTCCTCAGCACGCCAAATATTATGATGATCATAACTATCTTTATCATCAGAGCGAGTTGGAACTGGGGTTTGAGCGTCGGGCAGAGCCGGTTACTTTTTTGTCGAAATCAATGGAATAAAAGGAAGAAAAACGGATTAGAATGAAAAATTCCGATCCGCTTTTTTCATTTTGGGGAAATCATCATAATCTGTCCGCCTTTTCCGTATTTATCAAACAAGCAGATACGGGAAAAGAGGATGCATTATGAAAACACGTCGGCAGGGATTTTTAAAAGGAGCAGCAATCCTGATGGGCGCTGTAGCGATCGTAAAACTTCTCGGAGCTTTTTTTAAGATTCCACTGAGCTGGATCTTAACTCCAGTGGGAATGTCTTATTTTGGCAGCGCATATTCATTGTATTTTCCAATTTACAGCTTATCGGCGGCAGGATTTCCAGTGGCGATTTCCCATCTTGTCAGTGAATGTTGTGCAAAAGGAAGATTTCGCGATGTTCGTATCATTCATCAGATTTCGGTCAAGCTATTCCTATGTGTTGGGCTTTTTGGCTTTGCACTGATGCTCCTTTTGGCACCGCCGTATGCACAGCTGTCATCTGCCGGACAGGCAAGAAGTTTGCTGCCGGCAATTTGGGCATTGGCACCGAGCATCTTTTTTTGCAGCATGATTTCGGTTTACAGAGGATTTTATGAGGGATTAAGAGATATGGTCCCTACAGCAGTTTCTCAAATTTTAGAGGCACTTTGCCGATTGATTTTTGGGCTTGCTTTTTCGATTAAGACTGTGCAGATTGCCGCACAGGAGTATGCAGCGAGCAAGACCGTTTGGGGCGTCTCGCAGCCTACAGAGGAATATGCACGCTTAGCGGCACTCCCAATGGCAGCTGCCGGGGCAATTTTCGGCGTGACGATCGGCAGCGTGGTTAGTTTCTTTTATCTCTGGTGCCATTATCGAAAGACTGGGGATGGGATTACAGAGCAGCAGATCGCAGCTTCTCCGAAAGCGTCGGAACCGAAACTACTCCTTAAAAATTTATGGCATATGGCACTGCCTGTAGCGTTGGGATCATTGGCGGTCAATCTTTCTACTTTGGCAGATGCAGCGTGGCTGAATGCAGGTCTGCGGATTTTAATGGGAAAGAACGCCGCTTCTTTATTAACCCAGTATGCAGGAGAACTGCCTGCGGAAGTGATTCGTTTGGGAGAAGTCCCCTCTTATCTTTATGGGTGCTTTACAAATGCGACCACTCTGTTTTTGCTGATTCCAACGCTTACTCAGGCGCTTGGGATCAGTGCACTTCCGAATGTTACTGCCGCGTGGGCAGCGGACTCCAAAAAACAAATTGCAAATTCTTTAAAACTGGTTTTTAGCGTCGCTGCGCTTTTGGCAATTCCGGCGGGACTTGGAATGTCTTTTCTGGCAAAACCGATCTGTACATTTCTTTATGGACCACAAAACGCTCCGGGAATCACAGGAAAAATTTTGTTTTATCTCGGCTTTGCCGCAATCTTTTCTGCACTCGGCACTTCGGTTAACAGTTTGCTGCAGGCGGTAGGAAGAGCCGATATTCCTGTTAAAATTCTTGGAGCCGGGTTACTGGTGAAGGTAATCATGAACTGGGTTCTGGTGCCTATGCCGCAGTGGAATGTGCTGGGGGCAGCACTCAGCACACTTTTGAGCTATTTCGTTATTTTGGTACTCGGACTTCATTTTTTGCACAAAGTCACAGGGGTTCAGATGCAAATCTCTTCATTGCTTTGGAAACCAATATTGGGCGGAATCTGCTGTGTAGCAGTTGCCCTAACAACTGAAAAGATACTTAGCAGATATTTTCACATATCTGTTGCCGTTTTGGCCGCTATTTTGGCCGCAGTGGTTGTATATCTGCTGATTTGTGTAATCCTACATGCGTTTCCGCATGAGGTCGCAAAGAAACGCAGATTTCGGAAAAAAAAGAAGGATTGTACTTGAAAAAACTGTAAAGATACGGTAAAATAAAAATACCCAGTTTTTGAATCAAAGGGGGAAGCATCTTCTGATGGCTTTTTCGATTAAAGAACATTACGATTTTCAGGATATGCTGGAGATCATGAAGATCCTGCGGGCACCGAATGGCTGCCCATGGGACCGGGAGCAGGATCATCATTCCATTCGCAATAATTTTATCGAAGAAACTTATGAGGCGGTTGAAGCCATTGATACAGATAATGTCGACCTTATGCGCGAGGAGCTAGGTGATGTTTTGCTGCAGGTGCTTTTTCACTGTCAGATTGAAAGTGAAAAAGGAAATTTTACTTTTGCCGATGTGGTAGATGAATTGGCACATAAGATGATTGAACGTCATCCGCATGTTTTTTCTACGGTAAAAGTCAATTCTTCTAAAGAGGTTCTCAAAAATTGGGATGTGATTAAGAATCATACCAAACATCGGGATTCTGGTTCTGAGATATTAAAAGCAGTTTCACCGGCATTGCCTGCACTGATGCGTGCAGCAAAAGTACAAAAGAAAGCTCAGAAACTTGGCTTCCCAGAAGAAATCAAAGCAGAAAAAAACGAAAAAACAATTTCGCCGGAAAAAGCTGGAGCGTATTTGTTTGAAGCAGTTCGGGCTGTCAAAAGAGCCGGCGTAGAGCCGGAAGAAATGCTCTCCAAAGAAACAGAAGAATACCTTTTGAGGTATGAGTCATGGGAAAAATCTTCCGGAAAATAAGATGGTTTGTTCTCGGCCTTTGCCGATGAATATGAAAGGAAATTGCTAGAAATTTTAGGAGGTAAAAAGATTATGAACAAAACGGAATTGATCGCTGCCGTAGCAGAAAAGGCTAATCTTTCTAAAAAGGACGCAGACAGTGCAATCGCTGCTGTCATTGATACTGTCGTAGAAACTGTTGCAAAAGAAGATAAGGTTCAGCTGGTAGGTTTTGGTACTTTTGAGTGCCGTCATCGCAGTGCTCGTAAAGGCCGCGATCCCCGTACCAATAAAGAGATCGAAATCCCTGCTTCCAAGATTCCGGCATTTAAGGCTGGCAAAGCGTTTAAGGACGCAGTTTCTAAGTAAGCGAATGATGAATGCGGCAGTGATGTGATTTTTTTAAATCATATTGCTGCCTTTTATTTTTGAAAGAAGGAGACGGCAAAATGCGTCTTGATAAATATCTGAAAGTTTCCAGGCTGGTTAAACGGCGTACCGTTGCAAATGAAGCTTGTGATGCCGGAAAAGTTCTGGTCAATCAAAAGCCGGCGCGAGCCTCTTATGACGTAAAAGAAGGAGATCTTTTGGAGATTACACTCGGCTCAAAAATGATTCGGGCAAAAGTGCTGTCGGTTCAGGAATATGCGACAAAAGATTATGCGGGAACCATGTATCAAATTCTGGAGGATTCCCAGTCTTAACAGTCTTAATTGATTCACAGCAATTACAGGAAAAACAAAATTTGAGCGTCATTTCGTTCCGTATTTTTTTAAAAACTTCTTAAAATTCGACTTGATATTTTACGCTAAAATTCGAAATATAAAAATCGGCATGATAAAGCATCATGCCGATTTTTTAAGATCAAATATTTTTACGGATTAGGTTTTCTTTACAAACACGGTTTGGCATTTCGGACAGGTAATTTCAATTTTACCCTGTCCTTTTGGAACACGAAGGGTGGCTTTGCATTTTGGACAGTGAAAATACCGGTGTGTTTTGTCTTTTTGATGTCTAGAAAAACTTAAGATGCGGCTGGAGATAGGACTCCAGACTCCCAGAAAAGCCTGATTTTCCGCCCAGCGTTTTTCGTGATTGCGCGAAAACATTCGAAAAAAGGCCCAAATGATAACGGCAAACCCGAGGTAATAAGGGAACCATAAGCCGGTTAGCTGACCAATGAGGGCAAGAATCATATAAAGAACCAGTAAAGCAATATTTAATTGGTCGGTACCGTGTCGCCCATACATAAATTTTTGAAGCCAATTCATCAGAAAAAACATTCCCTTCGTCACTATTGAAATGATTGTAACGCCAATGCTTGTGAAAAACAATCCCTTTTTAAAAGGATTCATAAAAAGTTCAAGATGCTGGAAAGCTTTTCCCAAATTGAATAATTCTAAAATAGAATTTATGAAATCTTATTTTGCTTATAATGGAAAAAGAACTGTTCAAAAAGACGAAAGAGGAATTATCATGAAAACAGAGACAATTTATTATGAGGAACCATATTGCAGACGCTTTCGGGGAAAAGTTCTCTCCTGTGAAACAAAAGGGAAAACCTGGCAGATAGAGCTTGATCGTACTGCTTTTTATCCGGAAGGGGGAGGCCAACCGGGGGATCAGGGAGTTCTTGATACGGTCAATGTGTTAGATACAAAAGAAAAGGACGGAGTTATCTTTCATGAGACAGACCGTCCTTTAAAAGAGGGCTCTTATGTGACGGGCGGAATTAATTGGCCGCTTCGTCTTTCCAGAATGCAGGAGCATACAGGAGAACATATTGTATCGGGAATGATTCATCGGCTGTTTGGCTTTAATAATGTGGGATTTCATATGGGCAGCGAATGTGTTACGCTGGATTTGGACGGCGTTTTAACACAGGATCAGCTGCATATTGTAGAGTTGATGGCAAACGATGCGGTCTACCAAAATAAAAAGGTAGAAATCACCTATCCGAGCGAGGAAGAACTAAAAAAGATTGATTATCGCAGCAAAAAGGAATTGACAGGGGCAGTGCGAATTGTAACGATTCCGGGTTACGATGTTTGTGCCTGCTGTGGAACACATGTTTCTCATACCGGAGAGATCGGAGCAATTAAACTGATCGGCTTTTTGCATTATAAAGGTGGAATTCGGATCAGCATGCTCTGCGGAATTCGGGCAATGCAGGATTATGAAGTGAAGCAAAACAGCGTAGCAGCCGTCAGCGCCCTCCTTTCTGCAAAACCTGGAGAAATTGCAAAGGCTGTCGAACGCCTAAAAGAAAGTGAAACACAGCTTCGTCAGGAAAATGCTGAATTTCGGCATCAGTTCTTGGAGATGAAAGCCAAAGCACTGGTCCCTCAAAACGGAGCTTTTTGTGTCTTTGAAAAGGGCTTAAAAGGGGACGACCTGCGCGGCTTTTGTCTGGAGCTAAAGAAAAAGAGCCGTTTGGCGGCTGTTTTTAGCGGGGAAAACGGAAGATATCAGTATGCACTTTCTTCGGACGATGATTCCCGCATGGTTGGAAAGGCACTTAATGCAGCTCTTCATGGCCGTGGGGGAGGAAAACCAGAATTAGTACAGGGAAGCGTACAGGCAGAAGAAGAAAAAATCAAAGCTTATTTTCAAAAGCTCAGTGAAAAATAGAACAAAAAAGGGACGGAATTTTCCGTCCCTTTTTGTTTTAAGATTTATTTGTGAAAGATTTTTTCTGCATAGCGGACGCTGCCCATTGCATCTTTTCCATAGAAATCCGCATGAATTTTTTCTGCATATTGAGGATTTAAAACGGCGCCGCCGACCATCACTTTGCATTTTGGAGCCTTTTGGTGGAGCAGTTCGATGGTTTCTTCCATATTGACGACGGTTGTAGTCATCAGTGCGGAAAGTCCGCAGAGTTTCACCTGATTTTGCTGGACTGCTTTGAGAATTTTCTGTGGGTCAACGTCTTTTCCTAAATCAATTACATCGTATCCGTAGTTTTCCAAAAGCACTTTAACAATGTTTTTTCCAATGTCATGGATATCCCCCTTGACGGTAGCAAGAACAATTTTCGCTTTCTTTTGAGTGGAACCTGATTTTTTCATTTCATTTTGCAGAACTTCAAAGGCGGATTTGGCCGCTTCTGCGCTCATCAAAAGCTGCGGCAGAAATAGGGTGCCCTCTTCGAAGTCTTTTCCGACTTTATCGAGTGCGGGCATCAGATGTTGATTGATGATTTTAAGCGGAGAGATTCCCTCGCTTAAAAGTGCCGCCGCTGTGTCGTGCGCACTTTCTTTAAGCCCCTTTTCGATTGCTTTTCGAAAAGCATCTTGAAGGTCATTCGGAGCAATTTCTTTTTCAGAAACAGAAATTAAGACCTTTTGGGAGATCGTTTTTTGCGGCTTTACATCTTTATAGGCATTGATGTATTCCATGCACTGTGCGTCAAATCCCATCAGTGCGTTGTAAGAGCGAAAGGCATCCATCATAGCACCGTTGTTTGGATTCATGATAGCGGCGGAAAGGCCGGCTTGCATTGCCGTTATAAAGAAAGCAGCGTTGATCTTTTCCCGGCAGGGAAGGCCAAAAGAAATATTGGATACACCAAGCGATGTTTTCATTCCCAGCTCTTCATGGACGCGGCGAAGTGTTTCCAATGTAACGGCGGCGCTTTTCTGTCCGGCAGAAATCGTCATTGCAAGGGCGTCAATGATTAAATCTTTTTTTGGAATCCCGTATTTTTGTGCTTCTTTTAAAATCTTTTCAGCGATTTTAATCCGACCATCGGCAGTTTCCGGAATTCCGGATTCATCCAGTGTTAAAGCGATGACAACACCGCCGTATTTTTTGACTAAAGGAAAGATGGAATCCATGACTTCCTGGTTGCCGTTTACGCTGTTGATGAGAGGCTTCCCATTATAAATGCGAAGTGCGTTTTCCATTGCGGCAGAGTCGCTGGTATCGAGCTGCAAAGGAAGATCGGTGATCCCCTGCAAGGCTTTTGTGATCTCAGGAAGAAGATTTTTTTCATCAATATCCGGAAGACCGACGTTAACATCCAGCACATCGGCACCGTTTTCCTGTTGTGTGATTCCTTCCCGCAAAATATAATCGTTATCGTTTTCCCGCAGTGCTTGCTGAAAACGTTTTTTCCCGGTAGGGTTGATTCGTTCCCCAATAAGAATTGTGCGATCCTTTAGGAAAACAGCGTGACTATAGCTCGAAATGACAGTCTCATCGTGGACGGGAAGCGGCTTTGGAACGATTTCTCTGCAGATTTCAACTGCTTTGCGAAGATAGTCCGGCGTTGTACCGCAACACCCGCCCAAAATCCATGCTCCGTCTTCTGCCATTTCCCGCATTGCTGCCGCAAATTGGTCGGGGGTAACATCATAGAGCGTTTCTCCATTTATCACTTTTGGAAGACCCGCATTTGGCTGAATCAAGATGGGAAGAGAAGTGCATCTTTGCAGGCGTGGAAGAAATTGTTTCATCTGGTTAGGACCAAGCCCGCAGTTAAAGCCAATCGCGTCTGCATGTAGACTTTCCAGCAAAACAGCGGCCGCTTCGATATCACCGCCTGTTAAAAGTTTTCCCTTTTCGTCGAAAGTCATCGTGGCAAGTACTGGGAGTGAAGTCGCTTCTTTGGCAGCAAGCAGTGCCGCTTTGCATTCGAAAGTGTCGCTCATGGTTTCAATCAAAATCAGATCGGCACCGGCTTTTTCGCCTGCTGAAGCAGTTTCAAAATAGGCTTCATATGCTTCTTCAAAATCGAGGTCTCCCATGGGCTTTAGGAGATGTCCGGTTGGACCCATATCGAGGGCAACGAGCTTTTCTTTTGGAACAGCAACCTCTTTTGCCAATGTGACGGCCGCTGTGATAACTTCTTTTACAGAAGCTTTTCCCTGCAGTTTAATTTTGTTGGCGCCAAAGGTGTTGGTTGTAATAATATCAGAACCAGCTCTAAGATAGTCTTCATGAATTTTTTTCAGAATCTCCGGATGCGAAAGGTTCCAGAGTTCTGGCGTTTCTCCGGCTTTCAGCCCGTATTTTTGCAGTTGTGTTCCCATCGCACCATCAAAAAAGAGAATGCGTTTTCCTAAAGTCTCTAAAAAATTCATGAAAATCTCCCTTCTTGTTCTGTGAAAAATAATTTTTATGCGTCTGGATCTCGAAATTCGCAGTCTGCTTTTTTGCAGGAGCTGCAATGCCCTTCGTGGCAGTCTTGTCCTTCTGCAGAGACGCCGATAACTGCCGTTACGCTTTTTGAGGGGGCAAGTATATCGCTTTCGGTAGCAGTCAGGCCAATTCGTTTTTCGGCCTCTAAAATTCGAAGCAGAGAGCCTTGACTGGAGAGTGGAAAATCCCCATATCCCGGAGAAAAGCGCGGCTTGAGAAAGAGGCCGTCTAAACGAATAGAAGACCGCAGGGAAGAGCAGACCTCATTGCAGTAGGATTCGATCAGCGCTGCGGAACTTGCCTGATAAATTAGGGCAAGACTCATATCTTGTGCGGTTGCACGGCGAATCAGAAGATCAGGCGCGGGACCAAGTGTCGCTGCAAAAAGATAGGCGCTTTTACAGAAATTCAGATGGTGGGCTAAATCATGGCTTTCTGTTTTAAAAGGGCCAATTTTGCAGAGAGAATCGGATAACGTTACCGGATAGTTTGCATAAACACTTCGCGGCCGAATTCTATCAAGGAGTTCTTTTAAGCAGGATTCGATCCGTTCTCTGGTTCGGGGATCGGCCGGATGTCCCCGAAAGCCCAGATAACGTTCGATTTCCCGACGGTTAATTTCCATCGCAGGAGATGACGTCGGAGAGGTTGTGAAAAATTGCAGCGGCAATATCCGGCTTGTTCATCGTATAAATGTGAATGTGAGGAACCCCGTTGCTGATCAAGTTGATGATCTGCTCGGTAGCATAAGCAATTCCAGCCTGTTTCATTGCTTTCGGATCGGAACCAAAGCGGTCGGCGATCGCTTTGAATCGCTGGGGAAGGATTGTTCCGGAAAGTGAGCAGATGCGGGCGATCTGTTTTGCATTTGTTACCGGCATAATGCCTGCAATAATCGGCACACTGACGCCGCCCGCCAGAGCACGAAACATAAAATTATAGAATAGATCATTATCAAAGAACATCTGGCTCGTCAGAAAATCACAGCCGGCTTCAACTTTTTCCCGAAGATGACGAATATCTTCTGTTTTATGCGCACATTCCACATGACCTTCGGGATAGCAGGCTCCGCCGATACAAAAGTCACCCCGTGCTTTAATTTCCCGAATCAGTTCGCTTGCATAGTGATATTGATTTGGTGTGGGAAAATCTTTGCCTTCCGGGATATCGCCTCTCAGTGCCAGAATATTTTCGATCCCGGCTTTTTTTAGCTCTGAGAGGCGCTCAGAAATCTCATCCCGCGTAGAAGAGACACAGGTTAGGTGCGCAAGAGCCGGTACACGACTTTTCTGGATTTCCTGTGCAATTCGAACGGTTGTCGCACTTGTTCCGCCGCCTGCTCCGTAAGTGACGCTTATAAAAGAGGGATGCAGAGCGGCAATCTGCTTTACAACTTCCTTTGCCTGCGGTAAATCTTCTCCCTTTTTGGGAGGAAACAACTCACAGGATATGGTAGTATGTCCGCTATTTAATAAGTCGATAATTTTCATGATGAAATCCCCTTTTGTAACTGCACCAAATCTTTTGTTTCATATTATAACAAAAAAGGTGGGAAAAAGAAACTCTCTTTAAAAAAAAGGAGAAAGCAGATCTTAATGGGGGAAAACAGGCAGTTTTTCTTGTCATTTTGTATCAAATGATTTATAATGCAAACTATGTGACACTTATTTATTTTGGCTTTAAAGTAAGGAAAAAAGAGAAAAGAGAAGGATTTTTAAAAGATGCAAGAGAGAGAAAAGTTTTCGTCGCGCCTGGGATTTCTGCTGATTTCCGCAGGGTGTGCAATCGGTCTTGGAAATGTTTGGAGATTCCCTTATATTACAGGGAAATATGGCGGCGGTGCATTTGTGCTGGTGTACCTGTTTTTCCTTTTGATTTTGGGACTGCCGATTATGGTCATGGAATTTTCAGTGGGGCGTGCAAGTCAGAAGAGCGCGGCGCGTTCTTTTCATGTTCTGGAGCCTGCGGGCAGCAAATGGCATCTCTACAGTTATGGGGCGATCGCAGGAAATTTTCTGCTGATGATGTTCTATACGACGGTTGCCGGTTGGATGCTGGATTATTTTGTGAAATTTTTAAGAGGGGAATTTCAGGGATGTTCTCCGGAAGAAGTGAAAACAGTTTTCGGAGCGATGCTCGCAAATTCCGGTGAAATGACCTTTTGGATGATTGTTGTTGTTCTGCTCGGTTTTGGCATTTGTGCCATGGGGCTCAAAAACGGAGTAGAGCGAATTAACAAGATCATGATGGTTAGCCTATTTGTGGTAATGGTTATTTTGGCGGTTCGTTCGGTAACGCTGCCGGGTGCCGCAGAAGGAATGAAATTTTATCTGCTGCCGGATTTTGGGCGTATGATGGAGGCAGGTTTCGGAGAAGCCGTTTTTGCAGCGATGGGACAGGCTTTCTTTACCCTCAGCCTTGGAATCGGTGCGCTTGCTATTTTTGGCAGCTATATCGGGAAAGACCGTTCTCTGACAGGAGAAAGCATCAGAATCGCCGGATTGGACACCTTTGTCGCTCTGGTTGCCGGCATGATTATTTTTCCGGCATGCTTTGCATTTAATATTCCGACGGACAGCGGTCCGGGACTTGTGTTTATTACATTGCCGAATGTTTTTGAACAAATGTCCGGAGGAAAAATCTGGGGGGCGCTTTTCTTCCTGTTTATGAGCTTTGCAGCTTTGAGCACGGTAATCGCTGTTTTTGAAAACTTGTGCGCCTTTGGAATGGAGCTCAAACACTGGAGCCGGAAAAAAGCGGTGTTAATTAATTTGGTTCTCGTTTTGGTTTTGTCGATTCCCTGTGTATTGGGCTTTAACCTGTGGAGCGGATTTACTCCTTTTGGCGCGGGCTCAACGGTACAGGATCTCGAGGACTTTTTGGTGAGCAATAATCTTCTCCCACTAGGCAGCCTTGTTTATTTGCTGTTTTGTGTTTCGAAAAAAGGCTGGGGTTGGGATCACTTTATCGAAGAAGCCAACAGCGGCGAAGGCCTTAAATTTCCAAGATCGATTCGCTTTTACGTGACTTGGGTGCTGCCTTTTATTGTGCTGCTCATTTTTGTACAAGGATATCTGGCAAAATTCTGGCCGGGGGTTTTTAATGTCTGAATATTGAGTAGGATAGAGTATTGAAAAAAGAAGGTGAAAGCTTGGATAAGAGTGCTGTGCGTGAAGTAGCACAGAAAGCTAGACAGCAGTTGGAAGAAATGGTTCAAAAAAATCTTTCTGCACTTCATGCGTGCCGCCTTTCGGGGGATGATGCTTTTCGGCGGGATATTCTCCTCAAAGAAGAAGAGCAGCAAGGGACTTTGGCACTTTGCAAAAAAGCTGCTTACCGATTTTTTCGAGAACTGATTGCAATTCGGTATATGGAACTAAATGGCTATCTGCCATATCGGGTTCTGTCTTCTCAAAAGTCAGATACGGTTGAACCTGATTTTTTGGCGCATTGGCTTTTAATCCACCAAGATACCTTGGATCGGGATGCACTTTTTACCAAGTTGTTTCAAAAAACCTGCCTGTCCCTTGCTTCTCAGATGCCGGATTATTTTCCAGTGCCAGATGAGATGGATTTGCTTCTCAGCTTAAGTTATCGAAAAGGCGTTGTCCGAACTTTGTGCGATGGCCTTCCCGAGGAGGAATGGCTGGGGCAGGTAGAATTGATCGGCTGGCTTTATCAGTCTTATCACCTAAAAGAAAAAAATGCGGCGATTGACCTTTATGCTGGCAAAGTTAAGATGAAAAATTTGACTGCGGCAACGCAGTTTTTTACGACGGATTGGGTCGTTCGCTATATGGTTGAAAATTCTCTCGGCAGAGTCTGGCTGGAAGGACACCCGGAGAGCCATCTGCGCAGAGAGATGCCCTATTATCTCGATCTTCCGGAAAAAGCGCCAAAAACGCCGCGTGCTCCGATGGAACCGAGAGATTTAAAAATTCTCGATCCCTGTATGGGCGGCGGGCATATTCTTGTCTATACTTTTGAACTTTTGCTCAAAATTTATTCGGAATGTGGGGTTTCGCCGAAACGTGCTGCTTCGCTGATTTTGCAGGACAATCTTTATGGACTGGATATTGACGAACGCAGTAGGGAACTGACAGCGTTTGCACTTTTAATGAAAGCTCGTTCCTGTGATCCGGATATTTTTGAGAAGGGTGTTACTTTGCATTTTGCGGCGATTCATCACAGCCGCAAAATTGACAAAGAGGCACTTCACTATGCGTCTGGTGGAAATGAAGCTTTGTATGATGATTTGCAGAAGGGTGGTGAAAATATGACAGGATTGGATAGCTTTTACACGGCGCTTTTTATAATG
>ENA-UOOK01000241-UOOK01000241.1-fermentation-metagenome-genome-assembly--contig:-NODE-241-length-69601-cov-13.990165_pt1 | contig 69601 bp, 57 predicted proteins | sample MGYA00245777_ERZ724023 | MGnify/ENA primary metagenome ERZ724023 (study PRJEB28704, sample SAMN03018312) | fermentation metagenome | biome: anthropogenic terrestrial biome; feature: soil; material... | reverse complement strand
GGGAGCATAGCTCAGCTGGTTCAGAGCACCTGCCTTACAAGCAGGGGGTCACAGGTTCGAATCCTGTTGCTCCCACAACAAAAAGCCTTGCAATAAGTATAATTGCAAGGCTTTTTTGTGTTATGAACTCCAATTCTTATTTCAATACCATATTATTTGGTTATATTATTTTAGAATTAAGTAATAATTTCTCAGAACTTGATTCTAATAAAATAGAACTTGATTCTAATTTGATGAAATAAGGCTTTAATTTATTTTTGATTGATATAATTGTAAAAAGTCCCTATCTTTCTGCATAAAGATAGGGACTTTTTTGAAATAAACTTAGTCTTTTTCTGCAAAGACTAAGTCTTTTTTTAGTAAATTTTTAATTTATTAATGTTTTACAATTAACTTCTTTGTTGAAAGAGGCTTTCCGTCTCCAATAATTGAATAGAAATAAACTCCATTTGGCATATCGGAGGTTGAAATTGTCATTTTTGAGTTTGAACCTCCATTAATTGCAATTGTTTTAACTTCTTTTCCAATCATATTTCTAATAATAATCTTTCCAGAATTGTAATTGGAAGGAAGATTATAGCTTATAGTTGCGTTGTTGTTAGCAGGATTTGGATATGCTTCCAAACTCAATACGTTAGATTGCTTTATTTGCTTACCTAATGAAATATTGGAAGGGTCTTTATAAAATGCGAAAAATGATTTTAAAGGAGTCTCTGTTGCTGCATCAAGAATTGATACTTTGGCTAAGCTATAATTAGTATTTTGATACATATACATCAAGTCAAAATCTGTGTATTCTACGTTAGGACTTAAAGTAACTGCGGGAGAAATTAATACATCTTGACACTGTCCTGCAAAACACATTTGAAGTACTGCATCTGTTGCTAACTCTATATACTCCAATTGTATCTTTATTGATTTATCGGATTCGGTGTTATTGGTGATGTGTATGAAATCATATCTTGGATTTTCTCCTGCTTCACTAATTTCTATTTTTAAGGTATCTTGGATTTCCACTCCTTCTGCTGTGAGGGTGAAGTCCGATTGTGCTTTAACTCCAAGAGTAACAAGTACAAATAATGTTAATAATAAATATATTTTTTTCATATTTCTAATGTTTTAATGCTGCAAAGATAAATACTTTTTCTAAAAAACAAAAATATCTATTCTTATCTTGACTTTTTTGTTTGGGTTTTCTCTTTTTATAATTATAAATCTATTTTATTTACATTAACTATCTCCTTGGTATTTGCATTAGTTACAAACACAATAACCTGACATTTTGTTATATCTTTAATATCAGGGTCAATATTTAATAAATAATTCTTCTTGATTGTTTCTCCCGAAGCTGTGGAAGCCTGTGTTAGAGGGAAGTTAATGTAAGGGTTATCTCTCAAAATATGTTTGAATTCGTAATCCATAATTTTGTTTGCTCCATCTTGCTGAACCCCAATAATACCACTTTCTACCACAACTATATTAATTAATGTTGGGAAGTCCACATTTGATAGAAACTTATTTTCAACACTAATTAGAATCTTTTTTGTTATGGTATCTGCTTTGGCTCCTAAGTTTATATCTAATAAATGTTGCATATTAGCATACTGCTCTGAAACTTTTGCTGCCCAATCGTCTTTTGAAACAGAATAAGCTGAGCCATACTTTACTCTATTGATAACCCCAGAAGGATATGATGTTATTGCAAATTCAGTTTTCCAATCATCCCCTGCCTTTGTTCTAAAATCTAAATTATGATTTGTTGCACTTGGTTTTGCAAATACTCCTGTGTGGATTGCCATAACAACAAATTTATTGCCATGAGTTGTAGATAAATCTTCTGCTACAACAGCTGCTGCTGGGCAATTTGGACATGCCCAACCCGTATAGTCTTCCAAAAGAATTCTTTGGTTACTTGTACTTTCAGTTATAGGAGTAGTTTGAGAGGTTTCTCCTTCTAAGGCTTGTAATTGGTTTTCCTCTGGAATCGTATCACATGAGCCAAAAATAAATGGCAAAATTAGTAGTATACTATATAATATCTTTTTCATTTTATCTCTTTTTAATTTTGTAAATCCAATATAAAATAATTAGAAACTGCTTGTTATTGTTGCAAATAGCCCATTTGAAGCTGGCACTTCTCTGCACACTCCTCCTATACAAATGATTCCGTTTCGTTGTTTGCCATAGCTTATCTGTATTCTATTCGTTCCCTTATTATATCCTACTGCAAAGTTATAGTAATGTACCTTTTCGCCTAATTTATTTCCGTAATTCCATTGGTCTGTTGCAGCAACAAAGAATTTTCCTGCTATATTGTATTCTAAGGTTCCTTGTATCCAATCTCCTTTTGCCCAATCGCCATAGGTTTGTTCTGTTTTCAACCATTGGAGTTCTGCTCTTAGAGAGTTCTTTCCTAATTTCTGTGTTGCATCAAAGGCGAAGATATTAGCATATACAAAAGGCTTTCCTTCTTTTCCAAAAGCAATAGGGTTGAAAGTTTGATAAGAATACATAAAGCTTAGTTTCAAATTGGAGGTTATTTTCTTTGAGGCTTCAAAGTTTATTTCCTCAAAATACAATTGGTCTCCTACCTTAAAGAATGAAGATGTGTAACCGTCTGTTCCTATTGCTCCTATTGGGGTTGAAGGATTTAATTCTTGCTTGTCAATAGACATAATTTTAGAATAGTTTAATTTTAAATCTGTTCCATACTTTCCTCCAAGCAAAGTGTTTTTCTTGATTTTATAAATTATGTCTGCTTGTACTCCCATTTCACCATTGACCTGCGTTGCGTAAGGATACATTGCAAAAAGTGAATAAGAATGCTGACGAGTTAGGGCCGGAAGATAATTAATATTGAGCATATTTCCTGTTTCATTTCTTTTAGATTTTGTACTCATATTATCTATTCTCTTGGCTGAAACATTTATTCCTAAGCCTTTTTGTGAATAGCCTGCCGAAATAAAGGCTGCCTCTCCTTGATGAAAGATATATCCATTTACAGCATTAGGGTCTTGTCCTTTTCGTGCATACTCGGCATTTAAACTCCATTGATTGTACGACATTTGTATTCTTCCAGCAGCTGAACCTATGTTTTCGGGTAATTCTATCTTATAAGAACCATTATTTACATACATTGGCTCTGCTTTATCGTAAGTACTAACAAAACTCCCTCCAAAACTCATTTGAAAAGGAGAACTTTCCATGCTTTTAATTATTGAATTAAGCGAAATATCTGCGTCAAGTCCTCTGACTAATCCTAAATCTTCTCTTTCCCAAACCTTTTCCCAATAATATCTTTGTTTACCAATAATCCCTTTTAAAGCAATTCCTTCCATTGGACGAGCAACAACTCTCAATCCATCCATAGCATTATCTAATCCAAGGTTTCTTTCTTCATAGGAACGGAAGATTAGACCATTGCCAAACTGCTCATAATAGTTTCCTGCTGTTATTTCTAAGAAGTCTTTCTTATAAGAAGCATAACGATAGGCAAGACCTGCTCCTTTGTATTGCTTATCAAATCCAAGGATTGGGTTTAGATAGGCTTCAAAACGAACTCCTGCCGAAAAGTCTCCATTTGTGTAAAGAATATTTGTGAAAGCATTCATAAGAAGTTTCTCTTTCACCTCTTCTGCTCCAATAATGGAATCTTTCTTTGAGGCTTGCAAGTCCATTTGAAAATTACCAGTAACCTTACCTCCAAATATCCCTTGTGCAAAAGAATTGAAAGAAAGAGCAATTAAGAAAATAAGTAATAGTATCTTTTTCATATTATTTTATTTCTTCTCCTTGTAATACTTGCTTGAATACTTTAATCAAATTATCTTCATCACCAGGAGCGTATCCAACGTGTTGCCAAAGAATTTCTCCTTTTTCGCTAATCAGAAAAGTGTGAGGAGGGTTATTAACTCCTAAGGCACGTTTGAGTTCTGAGTTTTGGTCTAAGATAACTTCATAATCCCAATCAGAACCATTAACTAATGGTTTAACCTTTGGACAAGTACGAGCGTCATCTATTGAAACAGCATAAATCTTAATTCCTGTTTCCTCTTGCCAACTATCATATAATTCTGCCATTGCATTAAGCTCCATTAGGCAAGGTTTACACCATGTTGCCCAAAAACAAATCACAAATGGCTTACCTTCATTAGAAAACTCCGATGCTTTAATTGTTTTACCATCTAACGTCTTTACAGAAACATTAGGGAGAGTTGCTTTTGAAGAACCTTCTTGTGCAGAAAGAATTCCAAAACTTAATAACAATGCCATAAAGGCAAGGATAATCTTTTTCATATTTAGATGTAATTAAATTAAATAATTAAATTTGTATTCTAATATCTTTTTGATACTCTTATTATCTAATTAGTTCTTTTAGCCAAAGAATAAAGCAACTCTATCAAACTTGACTTGGTATCACTTTGTGCAAACTGATCAAGCTGTATTTCTGCCAAACGACAAAAACTTAAAACCTTTTCTTCTGCCTTAACATAATATCCCCCTTCATTAATCCTATGTATTAAAGACAATATTTCTTTCTCTTTCTTACTATCTTGCCCAATAAAATTAAGAATTTTGTTCCTCTCTCTTTCATCCAAATCGTTTAGCATATATATCAAAGGTAGGGTTATCTTTTTTTCTAAAATATCATTGCCAAATGGTTTTCCGGTATCAAATTCTGGCGAAAGGTCTAATATATCATCTCTGACCTGAAAGGCTAAGCCCATATAAAAACCAAAAGTTTTCAAGTTATTTATAACTTCTATACTTGCACCTGTGCTACTAATTGCTCCAAGCTCTGCTGAAACCTCTAATAGAGCTGCTGTTTTCTTTGAAATAACTTTAAAGTACGTTTCTTCGCTATAATCTAACTTCTCGGAGACTTCTTTTTGTAGGAGTTCTCCCAAAGGAAGTTCTCTTCCAATTTTTGCAAAATAAGGTAATAGTTTGAAATCACTTTCTGTTTCCATTATCTCTAAGCATTTCCCATAAAGATAATCTCCAAACAAAATAGCAGTATTATTACCCCAAATACTATTTATAGTTGGTTCTCCCCTACGTTGCTGACCTTGGTCAATAACATCATCGTGAATAAGTGAAGCTGTGTGGAGCAGTTCTAAGATTAAAGCACATCTAATAGTTTGACTTGTTATGCCACCCGCAAGTTTGGCTGAAAGTAAATTAACAATTGGTCTAATCCTTTTGCCATTCTTATTTAGCACATGCTGAGTAATCTCATCAACAAAAAAACCCTCCATTGATATGCTCTCATAGAATCTATTATTGAAAAGATCTAAATACTCTCTTATAGGATATGTTATATTTTTTAAGTCCATTTCTTTTTTAATAAACGCACAAAATTACAAGAAATTTTAGATTTACCAATCAAATACCCCTTTTAAATGAGTTTTTGTTGAATTTTATGGAGCGAATCTCTTGTTGTAATATAATATCTTTTTAATCTAATTTCCTAAGATTTGAGTTGAGTTAAATGAAACTTGATTCTAATTTGCTGAAACTTGATTCTAAATTTTTAGAATTTAATTCCAATTGAGCCATGATATACATTGGAATTCAGTTATAAAAGATATATTGGGGTGGTAATAATGTGTATGGGTGTGGATTTTGAACCCTTTGCCCTGAAAATTAGAAAAATTGGACTATTATTTGAGTTTTATTATCTTGGATTTTACCAATATATAAATTTATTGAGGGTTTCTTGATATATTGTCCAATTATATTTCTTGCATATTTTTAGGAGGTTAGAATAATTCTTGAAAAGAAATCTTTTTAGAAATAATATAATTTCCATTACTTTGTCATCGTTTTTATGGATATTTGCAAAAAATTACGCTATATGTTATTTGACGAAATTATATTTGGCCCCATACATAGCCGAAGGTTAGGCAATTCCTTAGGAATTAACCTTTTGCCCTCTCATAAGAAGCTTTGTAATTTTGATTGTGTGTATTGCGAATGTGGTTGGAATAAAGACACAAAAGCTGTTAAAGACACCATTCCCAACAAAGAAGCAGTAAGAGAAGCACTTCAAAAAAGGCTTATAGAAGCTAAACAAAAGGCTATACAGATTGATTCTATAACTTTTTCAGGAAATGGAGAGCCTACCTTAAATCCTGAATTTAGTGAGATTATTGATATAGTTATTGAACTAAGAGACCTTTACGCCAAAGAGGCTAAGATTTCTGTTTTGTCTAATGCCACTAATCTTTTGAAGGAAGATATATTTAATGCCTTGCATAAGGTTGATAATCCAATCTTAAAGATAGATGGTGGTAGCCAAAAGATGTTTTATGCCATTTCTAAGGCAAATCCAGAGCTTATAAGCTTTGAAAAGGTTAAGCAAAAACTAATTGAGTTTGGCAATAGGGCAATTATTCAAACTCTTTTGCTAAGAGGGAAAAACGAAGGTGTTGTTATTGACAATACAACCGAAGAAGAATTTGGCTTATGGCTTGAAATAGTTAAACAGATTAAGCCTCGTTCTGTTATGCTTTATGCAATTGATAGGGTTACTCCTGAGAGTAATTTGGAGAAATTGAGCAAGGACGAATTGGAACTTTTTGCACAAAGAGTTAGAGCCTTAGGTATAGAAACTAAAACTTATTAATTGGCATATGGTATCGGTTTCAACTACTCGGAAAATAGACTCTGTTTTAACACATAAGTTCTGGGGCTATGTGTTTTTAGCCTTTGTTATTTGGCTAATGTTTTACACCACATTTTATATTGGTGAATACCCAATGCAATGGATGCAAGCAGGCTTCGATTGGTTAAGTGAAGTTTCTCACAATAACCTTCCAAATGGATTAATCTCCGATTTAGTGTCTTATGGCATAATTCAAGGCGTTGGGGGTGTTGCAATATTTTTGCCAAACATCATTATACTCTTTTTCTTTATCTCTTTAATGGAAGCAACTAACTATATGTCAAGAGTGGCTTGGCTTATGGATAACTTAATGCACCGTATTGGATTGCACGGAAAGAGTTTTGTCCCAATGATTATGGGATTTGGTTGTAATGTTCCAGCAATTTTGGCAACACGTTCAATTGAGAACAAAAAAGATAGGCTTTTGACAATGCTTATTATTCCTTTTATGTCCTGCTCTGCAAGATTGCCTGTTTACATTCTTTTGATTGGGACTTTCTTTCCTAAATATCCTGTGCTTGTGCTTTGTATTTTGTATTTGTTTGGTGTTTTGCTTGCGGTTGTGTTTGCAATTGTGTTCAAAAGAACCATAGCAAAAACTCTTAGTACTGACTATGAAATACTCCTTCCTCAATATAGAATTCCAACTTGGAGAAGTATTAAACCGGTTATCTGGTTCAACACAAAGGATTATTTAAAAAAGATAGCAGGAATTGTGCTTATTGCATCAATAATCATTTGGTTCTTGTTCAATTTCCCTAATCCTCACGAGACAGGTGATAGTTTCATCTCCTATATCGGTAAATTTATCGAACCTATTCTTTTACCTTTGGGCTTTGATTGGAAAATGGGCATAGGGCTTTTGGCAGGGGTAAGTGCAAAAGAACTTATTGTTAGCACTCTTAGTGTTTTAGAACCAACGTTTACCGTTGCTTCGGCTGCAAGTTTCTTAGCCTTTGTATTGGTTTACTTCCCTTGCATTGCCGTTTTTGCTGTGGTTTGGAAAGAAAGCGGAAAACTCCTTTGGGCAATATTCCTTGCTCTTTATACAACTATTTTAGCATGGATTTTAGCCTTTATTGTCTATAATATTGCTTTATGGATAGTTTAAAAACTAAAAAAGCTGAGCTTAGAAAAACTATTAAAGCTCTAAAAACACAATATTCTTTGCAACAAAAGAAAGAAATGTCAAAACCAATCTTTAAGGAGATTGAAGAAAAAGGCTGGTTCAAAAGTTCAAAGATTATATTAATGTATTGGTCAATGAATGATGAGGTTTTTACTCACGATTTCGTAATGAAATGGTATAAGGAAAAAACCATATTACTTCCTTGCGTTGAAGGGGATATTCTAAAACTAAGAAGGTTTGAAGGTATGGAGTCAATGCAAAAGGGAGAAGCATTTTCTATTATGGAACCTATTGGAGAAGAATTTATGGACTATGAGGCAATTGACTTAATGATAATCCCAGGTGTTGCTTTTGATAAAAAGAATAATCGTTTGGGACGAGGCAGAGGGTTTTATGATAAGCTTCTTTCTCAAACCAATACCTTAAAAGTTGGAGTCTGCTTTGGATTTCAATTCTTTGACACTATCCCAGCAGAAGAGTTTGATATTAAAATGAATTACGTTATAAGATGAAGAAATTACACCTTTTTTTAATTGCTTGCCTAACTGGAATTTTCTTAGCCTTAGCTTGGCCAACCTTTGGTTTTGCTCCCGTACTCTTTTTTGCCTTTGTACCACTTTTGTGGGTGGAGAACTATATTGCAGAGCATAAAGATAAATATCCTAAATTTATCGTTTTCAACTATGCTTTCGTTTCTTTCTTTATTTTTAATATAATTACTACATATTGGATTTCTTATGCTACTTTGTTTGGACTATTTGCTCCATTTTTTAATGCGTTTTTAGGTGCCTTTATTTTCCAAGTATATCATTATATAAAAAGAGTTTTATTTGATAATAAGAAAGGATTTATCTTCCTTCCAATGCTTTGGATTAGCGTTGAGTTTTTGCATCATCATTGGGAACTTACTTGGCCTTGGATGACCCTTGGTAATTGTTTTTCAACAATGCCTTCTCTTGTGCAATGGTACGAATATACTGGTGTTTTTGGAGGTTCCCTTTGGATTTGGATAAGTAATTATTTTGTTTATAAAGTTGTGAAGCAAATAAGAATTAATGACACCAAAGGTATACTTAATGTAAAAAGCAATAAACTTTTAACAACTAATATATTTAGTTTAGGTTTAGTTGTTTTGCTTCCAATTATATTGTCTTTGATAATATGGAACAGCTATAAAGACGAACCAAATAAGCCTTTGGACATTGTTGTTGTACAACCAAATTTAGAGCCTTATGATGAAATGCTTCAGCTATATAATGACGAGATAGTTGATTTGATTATGAACTTAGCCCAACAAAAAACTGACAATAATACAAGCTTTATTCTGGTTCCCGAAGGTTCTTTGGAGGAAAGAATATGGGAAGATAAGACTAATGAGAACTATAACCTCAGACGCCTAAGCCAATTTGTTGGACAATACGATAAAGTTCAGCTTATCACAGGTTCATTTACTCGTAAGCTACAATCTGAGGAAGAAAAAGATGAAGCTTCAAGAGAAATTATCAATGCACCTAAGCCCTATTATTCTGTTTATAATAGTGCTATTCATATCAAGAAAGAAAATCGTTTTGAGGTATATCACAAATCAAAACTTGTTCCTGGGGTTGAAAGGTTGCCATTTAAGAAATATATTGGTAAGATTTTGGACTTGGCAATCAAACTTGGCAATCTCCCTGTTGGGACATTGGCTACTGACAATAATCATCAATTATTTGTTTCTGATAGTTCCAAAGTGAAGATTACAACTCCAATCTGCTATGAATCGGTTTATGGAGAATTTATCGCAATAAGGGTTAGAGAAGGTGCAGGGTTAATTTTTATTATTACCAATGACTCATGGTGGAAAGACACACAAGGCTACAAACAACACGCTTCCTATGCTTCTCTTAGAGCCATTGAAACACGCCGTTATATTGCCCGAAGTGCAAATACTGGGACTTCTTGTTTTATTAATCCAAGAGGAGAGGTAAGTCAAAAAACTAAATTCTGGACAAAGGATGTGATTAAAGCATCTCTTGTTCCACAAAGCAGAATAACCTTCTACGTAAAATACGGCGACTACATAGCACGCATTTGCCTATTTTCTTCAATAGTCATTCTTATTATAGGAATAGTTTATAAAATTAAGCTTAGAAATGATAAGAAGTAGAGCGTAATAATCAATTCCCCTCTACTTTCCAAACTGATAATGTCCTATTATTTTAAATTCAAATAGGCAGTCTTCAAGCACTTGACCGTCTCCAATATTGTGGACTATCAGGTATCGCTTTTTATCTGAAGATTTTATCTTTGAAACAATACCAATATGCGTTATTCCTTTGCCTAAATCCCAACAAACTATATCCCCTGGCTCATAATCATTAGGGTTATATGTTATTTTCTTTACATCTCCATGCCTTGAAAAGAATTTCATAAGATTAGGAACTCGTCTATGGTCAATATTCCTATCAGTAGATTTTAATCCCCAATTATTTGGATATTTATTGAAATTAGCTTTCATATCCTCATGAACTAATTTCTGTAAATCTATTCCAAGTTTCCTATAAGCCCTAATCACAACATCAGTACAAACTCCCTTATCAGAAGGCACATCTCCATTTGGATATGCTATCACTCTATACGAAGGGTCGTAAACAACATTTTGCTTTGTAAGAACCAATGCAGAGTCAGCAAGCCTCTGATAAAAACTTATTTGACCTTTTGCGACTCCAAAGGTCAGTAATAAGATTAGTGTTAGAATGGGTCTCTTAATCATATATTATTTTTTTTACACTTACAAAAATACTATTTTTATTTATTATTCATTCTTTGTAGTTACATATATTTCTTAATTGAAAAATGATATTCTACTTTATTATTGTATTTTTGTGCGTTGTTTTATTTAAATTTAAATTTTAGAAGATATGTTTAAGAAAGTTCCTCACACTTATGTTATTATTTTTGGCTTGATTGTTCTGGCCGCTATTGCAACTTGGTTTGTGCCTGCGGGAGAATTTTTAAGAGAACCTCAAACTACCGAAAGTGGAAAAGTAATTAACGGAGTGGTTAGTGGCTCTTATGAAAGGGTGGAGCAAGCTCCGCAAACTTGGCAAATAATGTCGGCTTTCTTTAAGGGGTTTCAAAAGGCTCCTGCTATAATTGCTTTCCTGCTTATTTTGGGTGGGGCGTTTTGGATTTTGAACGAAACAAAGGCCATTGATATGGGAGTACAATCCTTCTTAAATCGTAGCAATAAATTAGAAAGGTTTCGTTTCCTTAGATGGATTGGAGTAAATAATCTTATAATTATTCTGATTATGGTTATGTTCTCTGCCTTTGGAGCTATATTCGGAATGAGCGAAGAGACAATTGCTTTTGTGGTTATCTTTGTGCCTCTGGCTATAAGTATGGGTTACGATTCTATTGTGGGAGTTTGTATGTGTTTTTTAGCAGCAGGATTGGGTTTTGCTGGATGTGTATTGAACCCTTTCACACTCGGAATTGCACAAGATATTGCAGGAATTAAGATGTTTAGCGGAATAGAGTATAGGTTGGTGATGTGGGTTATTATAACAGGGATTGGAATTGCTTATGTTTTGTGGTATGCTAAAAGGGTTAGAAAAAACCCTTCTAAATCTATAATGTATGAGGAAGATGAGCATTGGAGAAAAAACCAAAGCTCAGCCGAAAAACTTGTGGCTTCAAAGGCAAACAAAGGAACCTGGCTTTCGTATATTCTTAGCTCTATAACTTTGATTGCATATACTATTTACATTGGAATTAATTCAGAAAGCTTCCGTGGAGGACTTACAACATACATACTGCTTTTAGTTTTTACTCTTCTTTTTATTCTTGTGGGTTATAAGATGCTCAAAAAATCCATTCAGATGTTTTGTTTGGCAATTCTAATCTTTACTATTATCTATTTGGTTGTGGGAGTTATGGTTTTTGAATGGGATTTCGTTCATATTGCAGCCCTGTTCTTTGCTATGGCAATACTATCGGGAATAGCTATGGGCAAAGATGCCTCGGAGATATCCAAACTCTTTATCGCTGGTGCTAAGGATATGCTTTCGGCTGCCTTGGTTGTGGGATTAGCAAGTGGGATTATAGTGATTTTGGAAGACGGAAAAATTATTGATACCTTCCTTAACTCTGTTGCAACTTCAATTGATGGCTCTGGAAAGGTTGGAGCTTTGAGTTTGATGTATGGATTCCAGTCTATTTTAAACGCAATCATAACTTCTGGAACGGCAAAGGCTGCAATGCTTATGCCTATGTTTCGAGAGATAGCAATAATGGTTGATATTCCTTTGCAATCGGCCGTAACGGCGTTTCATATTGGGGATGGTTTTACTAATTTAATTACTCCTACATCGGGGGTTTTGATTGCTGTTTTGGGCTTAGCCAAAATCCCTTATGCCAAGTGGGTGAAATGGTCTTGGAAGTTTATTCTGGCAATGGTTATCTTGGGCTGGGCTTTGCTCTTACCAACAGTTCTAATGGAACTCCCAGGGTTTTAGAATAGGATTTAGAGAAACTCAAATCAAGTTCTAAAAATTTAAAGTCAAGTTCTAAAAATTTAGAATCAAGTTCCAAGAAATTATAATCAAATACTAATTTAGCTTTAAAGTAAGTTTTAGACCTAAAACTTTGCATATCAAAATTTAAATTGTATATTTGCCGCATTATAACCTATAAAAAGAACATTATGAAGAAAAAAGTTTTATTTGTATTGGTAGCCACAATAGGACTTACCGCAGCATTTGTTTCTTGTAAGGAAGATACAAATGATGGATTGACCAGCATAATAACAAATTACACCGAATGCTCAGACGCTCAAAAGAAAGTAGTTTTAGAGCCCTCTATGACCTATAATGTTATTGGGAATACATTATTTATTAATAGGGAAAACATATGGCGTAATTGTTTTACCGATTCAATAACAATTAGTTCAAACATTCAAAACGGCGTTTTAAATATCCAAGAAATTGAACCTATTAATGTGTATAACTGCATTTGTCAAAGGAATCTGTCATATAATATTAGCAATATTCCACAAGGAAACTTCACCGTGATAATCCAGCCCGGGTTTGACACTTTATATATTCATATTCCATAAGTTCAAGATATTTCAAAGAGTATATTTCAATGCTTAATTTGATGGGGAAAAATTTTAAACCCTCAAAAAAAGTCCCAATGCCTATTGAAAAGAACCCCAATGCCTATTGAAATTTTTTCTAAGGCCGTTTAAAATATTTCTAACGGCGTTGAAGAGAGTTCCAATGCTCGTTGAAAAAAATCCAAACGCCTGTTGAAATAAATTTCAATAGGCATTGAAAATAATTCTGATAGGCATTGGGATTATTTTCAATAGGCATTAGAATTTTTTTCTGGGGATTGCACATACTTAAAATTGGATAAAGGGATATAAAGTGTTAGAATTGAAGGGTTTTATCAAGCTTTCTAAAACTTTAATAGAAGATTCACTCTTATACCCCACTTCTCTCTTGATTCCAATCCTTCTGTATAGGTTATCCTACGCACATACTCCAATCCTATTACATTAAATAGATTTTGGAAACCAAATCCTGCTTCTACGTAAGGCATATTGGTGAATGTTTTAACGTTTTTGCCGTCTATCATAAAGAGGTTTTCTTCTCTTAAACCACCATAAGTCATCTTTAAATTTAGCTCTTCTCTTAGTTTGAGCTTTCTTATAAGTGGTATTCTGTTGAAGATAAGTCCGTTCAAATTATATATAGCAAACACTTGTACGTATTTGTCGGAGAAAAACTCCATTACACGCATTAGATTGAAAGCACTCTGATGATAGAGTACGCTGTTATATGTTGTGCTTGTGAATAAATAGGGCGAAAGCATTTGTCCCCAGATATATCCTCCCTCTGCCCAAAACTGCATATAGCCAAGCATTGGTATATTTAGCTTTCTATACGCATTGGCTTTAAGCAGGTGTGTTCCTTCAAAGCCATATTCGTAGTTGAGTCTTACTGATGTGGAATTGGCTCCTATGTTATATCTTCGTTTTTGGTTTTGTATCCACTTGCCATTAAGTACCATATTGATGTTTATTCCTACCCTATCGTAGCGGAAGCCTGTGATTTCTCTTCCATAAAGATTGGCAAAAGTCCAATCGCCATAGGCTTTAATTTCTTGGAACTTGATATAAGGATTAAAGCTTATGCCTTTGCGAGTTTCGTACATCCATTGAAGCATTATTGATTTCTCAAAAGCCAATTTATAATCTACTATATCGGTTAGAGATATGGTTATGCGGTCGTAGTTGCTGTTGAAGATGGTTCTTCCTGGTATAAAGGTGTTGTAGGTATATTTTGCTCCTATGTAGTGAGCTGGGAAGGTGTAAGGGTTTTTGGCTGATTTATTAAAGCTATATTTAAGGTCTAAGTCGTATTTGAATTTCTTGTCTTTTGTTCCATATGCAAGCATCCAATCTAAGTACCAAGAGCGACTTAGTTTGTAGTTGGTTTTACCGCTAAAACGGAACCTTCCTCCTTCTACCTTATTAAATGAAAACAAATTATCCATTGGCCCTATGTCTAATGGTCCTGCCAAAAGGTAGCCTCCATAGAAAATTTCTGAGAGGTATTTTGTTACTTTGAACCATGTAATTTTGTTAAGGCTATCAGGCAGAACGTATGCTTTTTGTTCTGCTTCTGTTAGTGGCGATAATCTATTTGAATCATCTATTTCGATCTCCAAAAGTTCTTTTGACTTTTTCAATTGATATTGTTCAAAGTTTGGCTTTGAGTAGGTATTTATGCTATATCCGTAGGCTTTGATAAAGGTAAAAGTTCCTTTGGTGTAAACTGCGTCTTCGGTTATATATGTTATTTGTTTATTTTCTCCTTGTATATTAATGGTATCGGTTTTATACTTTTGGATAAACTCTATCTTGTCAATAAAGTTGAGATTTGCTCTTTCTGAAATGGAGAGCTTGGCACTAATTAGTTCAGCATTTGTATCGTTGGATATATATAGGTTTCCCATAAAACCAATATCGTAAAGGTTGCGAGGAATAAAAGCAAGCTGAATGCACTCTCTGTCTTCCATCATAAGGGTGTCTTCAATAAAGAACTTATAGAACTGAGGGGAAAAACTATTAAATGGACTCATAAGTTGATGTCCTAATAGGTTGACGTATTTGTCGTATAGGTTTATTCTTTGAAAAATACTTGCCTTCATCTGTCTTACATCTTCCTCATTGACCATTTCGGTTAGGTTAATGTCTTTTATTGCCAAACGCTGCTCATCCAATTGTCCTGATTCCTTACAGAATATTTCTGATAGTTCTTCAAAGAAGTAAATAGGTAAATAGTTTTCTGAGCCAAAATATGTGTGCTCTAATCCTGTCATAAGGTTAAGTACAGGTTTGAGCTTCATTCTTGCAAGTACAGTGTCATTAACGGGGTCTAAGGCAATAAGAGATTTGTTGTGTGAGCTATAATGTAAAGGACAATATTGCAAAATTGAGTTCTTGTCTCTATTCTCAATTACTTTTCTTATTAAGTCTACTGCTGGATTATTTTTGTTTGAGTATTTCTCTTTCTTAGCTGTAATTACTACTTCCTTTAATTGTGCAGTATGAGGTTCAAGAATAATTTTAATTGTTTTGGTTTTAATGAAGCGGATTGATTTCATCGCTGGCTTATAAGCTATATGAGAAATCTTTAAACTATCAATGCCATCAGGGACTGTTATTGTGAAATATCCATTATCATCACTTGTTATCCCTTTTGCAAATCCATCAACAACATAACTAACTGTTGCACGAAAGACTCCTTGCTTGTTTGATGCGTCAATTATTTGTCCGTTAAAAGTTCTTGATTGGCTCAACCCCAATAAAGAAATAGTAGAAAACACTAAAAAGAAGATTATGCTATGTATGTATGTCTTATTCATAAAATATCTATAAAGGTAATTTATAGCACGTAATCAAATATCATTCCAAACTATTATATTTTCTTATTTTTATTAATTACAACGTTTTTTTTGTAACATTATTTGTACTTTTGTACTTTATTCTTTGAAAGAACATTTTTTATGAAGAGAATTTTAGTAATCTACACCGGAGGAACAATCGGTATGGTTAAAGATAAAGAAACAGGAGCCCTTCTACCTTTTGATATGTCAAAGATTTATGAAGCATTGCCTGTTTTGCGAGAATTTAATTGCGAATTGGATTCTTTTCGTTTAGACCCTATAATAGATTCTTCTAATATGAGTCCTGAGTATTGGATTAGATTGGTAGAAGTTATTGAGAAGAATTACCAAAGCTATGATAGTTTTATTGTTTTGCACGGAACCGATACTATGTCTTATACTGCTTCGGCTTTAAGTTTTATGTTGGAGAACTTAGCAAAGCCAATTATTCTTACGGGTTCTCAATTGCCTTTGGGAATGATTCGTACTGACGGAAGAGAAAACATAATTGGAGCTGTGGAGATTGCTTCAAACGATAGTGTTTGTATTCCTGAGGTTTGCATTTTCTTTGAAGATAGATTGTATAGAGGAAATCGGACAACCAAAATCAATGCTGACTATTTTGAAGCGTTCTACTCAGGCAACTATCCTTCGCTTGCAAAGGTCGGGATTAATATTTCATATAAGCAACATCTTTTCTTGGATACTCCTTTGCAACCTTTCAAAACTTATAAGAAACTTGACAATAATATAGCATTAATTAAGTTATTCCCCGGAATAAAAGAAGATTATTTCAGAGCTATGCTTTCAATGAAAGGATTGCGAGCAGTAGTTTTGGAAACGTTTGGCTCAGGTAATGCTCCAACTGAAAAATGGTTTATTGATATTTTGAAACAATCTATTGATAGAGGGATAATTGTTTATAACGTTACTCAGTGTAAGGCAGGTTCAGTTGTTATGGGACACTACGAGACTTCGGCTCATTTAGCAGAGGTTGGGGTTATAAGTGGTCATGATATAACAACTGAATCGGCAATTGCTAAACTTATGTTTTTGTTTGGTAATTTTGAAGATAAGAAACTAATTATTGAAATGTTATCTTCTTCATTAAGAGGAGAGCTTTCAATTTAATTTTATGATAATGGAGTATAAAAAGATTTTTAATCAGTTTAATGATTTGAATATCCTAATCATTGGGGATATAATGATAGATTCTTACATGTGGGGAAAGGTTGAAAGAATTTCACCCGAAGCACCTGTGCCTATTGCAACAATATCCAAAACAGAAGATAGGTTAGGAGGAGCTGCTAATGTGGCTTTAAATATTAGAGCAATGGGGGCTAATCCTATTTTATGCTCTGTTGTCGGCTCAGACCCTAAATCCAAGACATTAATTTCCTTAATGAAGAAACTAAATATGGTTAAGGAGGGAATTTTGTTTTCAAAAGAGAGAGAGACAACCGTTAAAACAAGAATCTTAGGCAACAAAATACAAATGCTAAGAGTTGATCAGGAGATAACTTCTCCTTTATCAGATAATGATGAAAAAGAATTTCTTAAATCCATCTTTACAATATTGGAAAAGAAGAAGATTGATGCAATTATATTTCAAGATTACGATAAAGGAGTGATAACTCCGAATGTTATTACAGAGGTTGTTAAAGTTGCAAAGAAAAAGAATATCCCAACAGCTGTTGATCCAAAGAAAAGAAACTTCTTAGCCTATAAACAAGTTACTTTATTTAAACCAAACCTTAAAGAACTCAAAGAGGGATTGAAGATAGAATTTGACTTGCCTTCAATGGATAATTTAGTTGATGCTTCCAATCTTTTACAGCATAGACTGAAGGCTCAAATGATATTTATAACTTTGAGTGAGAATGGAGTATTTATTGCCGATTATAACTTAAAATATAAGAATATGGCAATTGTTCCTGCACATCATAGGGCTATTTCTGATGTTTCAGGGGCAGGAGACACAGTTATTAGTGTTGCTTCTTTGTGCTTGGCTTTAAAGCTTCCATTTAAAACAATTGCAGAAATATCAAATATTGCAGGAGGATTAGTTTGTGAGCAGGTAGGAGTTGTTCCAATTAATAAAGCTCTACTTCTAAGTGAGGTTTGTAATAAATTATAAGAAATCTAATCAGAATAATTAAAAAGAAAGAATATGAACAATTTTGTGTTTTATAATCCTACTAAAATAGTTTTTGGGAAGGATACCATTAAGAAACTTAATAAGTTAATCCCTCAGGAGAGTAGTGTTTTGATAACATATGGAGGTGGAAGCATTAAAAGAAATGGAGTTTACGAACAAGTAAAGCAAGCCTTAGGTAGTAGAAAAGTTTTTGAGTTTGGCTCAATTGAGCCTAATCCTCATTACGAAACTTGTATGAAATGTGTTGATTATATAAGGGAAAACAATATTGATTTTGTGCTTGCTGTTGGAGGAGGTAGTGTGATTGATGCAACAAAATTTATTGTAGCAGCATATTACTATGAGACAGAAGATAAATGGGAGATTTTAGAGACTAATGGGCAATATATCAAAAAAGCATTGCCTTTTGGAACTGTTTTAACCCTTCCAGCAACGGCTTCTGAGATGAATAATGGAGCTGTGATTACAAAGAAAGCAACATTAGAAAAGAGAGCATTTCATAGCAATTATGCTTTCCCTAAATTTTCCATTTTAGACCCTCAAACAACATTTACTTTACCTGAAAAACAGATTTCAAACGGAATAGCTGACACTTTTGTTCACGTAATGGAACAGTACTTAACCTATCCTGTAAGAAATCAAATTTCAGATAGATTTGCAGAAAGTATTATTATTACTTTGCTTGAAGAAGCTCCAAAGGTTTTTGCTAATACTATGGATTATGATGTTAGGGCAAACTTGATGTGGGCTGCAACAATGGGCTTAAATGGTTGGATTGCCTGTGGAGCTGTTCAAGATTGGGCAACTCATATGATAGGACACGAGCTTACAGCTTTTCATAACATTGACCATGGAACAACTCTTTCAATTGTTCTTCCTGGTGTAATGAAAATTCAAAGAGAAGAAAAGGGAGAGAAAATAATTCAGTTTGGAGAGAGAGTTTTTGGGATTAAAGAGGGAGAAAAACAAGAGATAATAACTAAAACAATTGAAGAAGTAGAAAAGTTTTTTAAGTCTATACATATTCCTACACGTCTTTCTGAGGTTGGATTAGATGAGAAGTGCATTGAACCTATTGTTCAAAGAATTAAAGATAGAAACTGGTCATTGGGAGAGAACGGCACAATTAATTATGAAAAAGTTCGTTTAATCCTCTTAGACAGGTTATAGAACTAAAAAATGAGAAGATTAATCTTATTATTACTTGTATTATTTACTTTTGCGTTTAGTGGGTTTGCTCAAAGAAGACCTCCTAATTTGCCTCAATACGATGAGACCTTAATTCACTTTGGGGCTTTAATAGGATATAATCAATTCTCTTCGCTTCTAAAAGTCAAGGAGCCTGTTCCCGACCCTGATAAAGTTGTTGGAATGAATAATGAGTTCCAACATGGATTTCAGATTGGGGTAATAGGCGATTTGAAAGTTTTTGAATACTTACGCCTTAGACTTACTCCCACTCTTTCGTTTGGAGATAGAAAGTTTAATTATAATATAATTGATAAGCAAGGACAATACACAACCTTATCTACAAATATAGAAGCCATCTATTTAGAAACTCCTTTGGAGTTAAAGATACAATCTAAACGTTGGAGAGATTTCCGTCCATATGTAATTGCAGGTGGTAAGCATGCCTACGATTTAGCGTCTTTGAAAACCAAGAAAATTGCAGAAGAAGACTTACTTCTAAGGGTTAATAATCACGATTGGATGTACACCTTTGGGGCTGGATTTGATTTTTATCTACCATATTTTAAGTTTGGTATAGAGTTGAAATCGTCTTTTAGCATTTACGATATGCATATTTCCGAAGCACATAAGCCTTATTCCAATATCATAGACCAATACAGAACAAGGATATTCTATATTACCCTCACCTTTGAATAGGAATTAAAAATTACAAGTATGATAAAAGAAATAGAACTAAATGTATTGCCTGAACAATTAGTTAATGAAGATATATTAAAAAGGACTATTGCAAAGAAAACAGGCATTACATTAGACTATGTTTTAAGTGTTGAGCTCAAACGTAAGAGTATTGATGCAAGAAAACAGCCTGTTAGTTATAGAATAAAGGTTGAGCTAAACATAAAAACAAAAGATAATCAGAATTTAGAGCCTATTAAAGAACTTAGCTCAGAAAGAAGATACAAAGACGTAAGCAAAGCAAAAAAAGTAATTGTTATTGGAGCTGGGCCTGCGGGATTGTTTGCAAGTTTGAAGCTTATTGAAAAGGGGTTAAAGCCTATAATTCTTGAAAGAGGCAAACCTGTAAGCCAAAGAAAGAAAGATACAGCACAAATAATTAAGTCAAAAGAGATAATTCCTGAATCAAATTGGTGTTTTGGAGAAGGAGGAGCTGGCACATTCTCCGATGGAAAACTCTATACTCGTTCCAATAAGAGAGGAGATATAAATGAGGTATTGGATATTTTTATTGAGCATGGAGCCGATAAAGATATAAAGACAGAAGCTCATGCACATATTGGAACCGATAGACTTTCACCTATAATTAAGAATATCAGAAAAACAATAGAGCAGTTTGGAGGAGAATATCATTTTGACACAAAGGTGGTTGATTTTATTGTAAAAGACAACAAAATAAAAGGAGTTATAACTCAAAATGATGAAAAGATAGAGTCTGATTATGTAGTTTTGGCAACAGGGCATAGTGCAAGAGATATTTACTATCTATTTAACCGAAAGAATTGGCTTTTGGAAGCAAAACCTTTTGCAATGGGAGTTAGAATAGAGCACCCACAAGAATTGATAAATCAAATACAGTATCACTCACATAATTATTCTAAACTTCTACCACCAGCAACCTATTCCTTAGCTTATAATTATAAGGGAAGAGGAGTTTTTTCCTTTTGTATGTGTCCCGGAGGTATGATTGTTCCTTCGGCAACTAATCCCGATGAATTGGTTGTCAATGGAATGTCTAACACTTTGCGTAACTCCCCTTTTGCAAATTCAGGAATGATCGTAAGCATTAATAAAGAGGATGTAAAAGATTATTCTGAATATGGAGAATTGGCTTTATTAAAGTTTCAAGAAGCCCTTGAACATAAAATGTTTAAAGCAGCACAAAACAGCATAGCCGCACCCTCACAACGATTGACTGATTTCTTAAAAAACAAGCCCTCCTCTGCCCTTAGTCCTAATTCCTATTTATGTGGAACTATTCCAACGGATTTGAACAAAATACTCCCTAAATTTATGACTGAAACTCTTAAAGAAGGCTTTAAAAATTTTGAAAGGAAGATGAAAGGGTTTATTTGCCAAGAAGCCAATCTCATAGGCTTGGAATCGAGAAGTTCGTCGCCAATAAGGATTCCAAGAGACAAAGACACACTTGAACATATTCAAATTGCAGGACTTTATCCTTGTGGTGAAGGCTCTGGTTATGCAGGAGGTATAACATCAAGTGCTATGGATGGCATTAATGTTGCTCAAAAAATTTCACAAACATTATAAGTTATTTCGCAAAAGGCAAACTCCTAAAAATTAATTTCATAAATTATGATTATTGGAACTTGATTCTAATTTTTTGTCTTTTGATTCTAATAAATTGTAATCAAGAGATAATTTTTTAGAATCAAGTTTTAGAGTAAGGTCTGATTGTTTTAAATCACTAATCCGACATTAATCCATTTGGTTTGTAGGTTTTAAGGATTTTTATTGTAATTTTGCAGATTAATATTACTAATAAAATTTATATGACATTTAAAGAATTGGGCATTAGTCCAGAAATCCTCAAAGCCATTACTGAACTCGGTTTTGAAAATCCCATGCCCGTTCAAGCAGAAACTTTACCCGTACTCCTAAGTCAAGATGTGAATCTTGTAGCTTTGGCACAGACAGGTACGGGCAAAACAGCAGCCTTTGGGTTGCCTATGATCCAAAAAATGGATTACTACAACAAAAACACAGAAGTATTAGTTCTTTGTCCTACACGAGAACTTTGCATGCAGATTGCAAAAGATTGTAAGAATTATGCTAAATATATTGATGGTTGTTCTATTTTGCCTGTCTATGGTGGTGCAAGTATTGATGCTCAAATCCGTTCCTTGAAAAAGGGAGTTAAGATGATTGTTGCCACTCCTGGAAGAATGAACGACCTAATTAATAGAGGAAAGGTTGATATTTCCAAACTCAAATATGTTATCTTAGATGAGGCTGACGAAATGCTGGATATGGGCTTTAAGGATGATTTAGATAATATCCTTGCTCAAACCCCTGATGAGAAACACACGCTTTTGTTTTCTGCAACTATGCCTAAGGAAGTTGAAAATATAGCAAAAGACTATATGACTGACCCTGTACGCATTCAAATTGGAACAAGAAATCAGGGAGCTGATAATGTGTCGCATTTCTTCTATTTGGTTCACGCTAAGGATAGGTATTTGGCTCTCAAACGCATTGCAGACTATTATCCTAATATATATTCAATAATTTTTTGTCGCACAAAGATTGAAACGCAAGAAGTTGCAGATATGTTAATTCGTGATGGATATAATGCAGATAGTCTTCATGGTGATTTATCGCAAGCCCAAAGGGACCATGTTATGAATAGGTTTCGTTGTAAGAATATTCAGATGTTGGTGGCTACTGATGTTGCGGCAAGGGGTTTAGATGTTAATAACTTAACTCATGTTATTAATTATAATCTTCCTGATGAGCTGGAACAATATGTTCATCGTAGCGGACGAACAGGAAGAGCTGACAAAATGGGTATCTCTATTGCCATTATCAATTTGAGAGAGCAGCATAAGATAAGAGAGATAGAGCGTCAGATAAAGAAAGAATTTACTAAGGCAAACATACCTACGGGAAAGGAGGTGTGTGAGAAGCAACTTTTCAATATGATTGACAAGGTTGAAAACGTTGATGTGAATTACTCAGAGATTGAAACCTTTTTGCCTGATATTATGAAGAAATTGGAATGGATGGATAAGGAGGAACTTATTCGTAAATTTGTTTCTTTGGAATTTAATCGCTTCTTAGAGTATTATAGAGGTGCTCCCGATTTAAACGTTGATGAATCAAAGCAAAGCAAAAAAGAGGATTCTCGCAAGAAAGACAGAAAAGGCAGTAAGGGCGGAAGATTTACACGTTTGTTTATAAGCATTGGTCATAAGGATAAGATTGTACCTCAACGTTTGATTGGTATGATTAATGACTATACTCACGATAGACATATTGAGATTGGGAAAATAGATATTTTAGATAATTTCTCTTATGTTGAGATTGGAGAAGATAAGGCTCAAAGGGTTATTGAAGCTTTTGAAGATAAATTTATTAAGGGTCGCCCTATAACTGTTGAGCTTGCAGAGGCTAAGGGAAGTTCTTCAAGAGGCAGAAGAGACGATAGAAGAAATGGTTCAAAGGATAGAAGAAGAGACGAAAGGAGAAGAAGTGATAGAACAACAGATAGGAAATCAAGCGATAGAAGAAGTGATTCTCGTAAGAGAGGAAGTGATAGGAAGAGATATTAATAAGTAAGTATTAAGTATTTGATTGATTAAAAATAATTGAAGATATGATTTTAGCTCCATCTTTATTATCTGCCGATTTTGGCAATTTGAAAAAGGATATTGAATTAGTGAATGAAAGCAAGGCTGATTGGTTTCATATTGACGTTATGGACGGAGCATTTGTTCCTAACATAAGTTTTGGTCAGCCTGTTATAAAGTGCATCAAGAAGTATGCAACAAAACCTTTGGATGTTCACTTAATGATTGTTGATCCTGATAGATACTTTGAAGATTTTAAGAAGGTGGGAGCCGATATTCTTACTGTGCATTACGAGGCTTGCCGTCATTTAGACAGAAGTATTGCTTCCATAAAACAATTGGGAATGAAAGCAGGAGTTGTTTTAAATCCTCATACTCCCATTTCTGTTTTGGAAGATATAATTCAAGAATGCGATATGGTGTTGCTTATGAGTGTTAATCCAGGGTTTGGTGGGCAAAGTTTTATTGAAAACACTTATAATAAGATTATTCAATTGAAGGAATTGATTAAAAGAAAAAGTCCTAATTGTTTAATTGAAGTTGATGGAGGAGTAAGTTTGAGTAACTACAAAAAACTTATTGCTCTTGGGGCTGATGCTTTGGTTGCAGGCAATGCTATTTTTGGTTCTGAGAATCCTATTGAAACAATAAACTTATTTAAGAGTTAATACTTTATGTTCAACTTTTTTAAAGCTAAATCAAAGGAATTAAATAAGGATATTGATTTATCGGTTCTGCAAACTGATATTCATTCTCATTTAATCCCAGGTGTTGATGATGGCTCTCAAAGTCTGGAAGAGTCTATCTCTCTTTTGAAACAATTTGAAGAGTTAGGATATAAGAAGGTTATAACTACGCCTCACATCTATTATAATAGCTTTGAAGAGGGTATTAATGTGTTGTATGAGAAGCTGGAAGAACTAAAACTTAGTGCAAAGGCAAGTGGGGTTAATATTGATATAGTACTCGGAGGTGAACATCTTTTGGATGATGATATTAGTAAAAGAGTTCAGAAGAATGAGGCAATAAGCTTTGGTGATAATTACCTTTTGTTTGAATTTCCAATGCGAACAGAGCCTATGGGATTTGAAGCATGGTTATTTAATCTTCAATTGGCAGGATATAATCTTATTATTGCACATCCTGAACGCTATGCTTATCTTTTTGATAGTAGAAAATTATATACTCAGTTAAAGGATAGAGGAATTTTATTTCAAATGAATTTTGCTTCTCTTGCTGGATATTATGGCAAGGATACTCAAACCATTGCAGAGAATTTGATTAAAGAAAATATGATTGACTTGATTGGTTCTGATTGTCATGGACAACGACATATTGATGCACTAAGAAAAACCTTGCGTAACCCTTTTTTAAAAGAACTTATTGATTCAGGGAAATTGATAAATAACAAATTATAGTATTATGGATTCATTACTTGCTATTTCTCCCATTGACGGAAGATACAGAAAACAGGTTGAGCCTTTGGCTAATTATTTTTCAGAAAAGGCTTTAATTAATTATAGAACAAAAGTAGAGATAGAGTATTTTATTGCTTTATGCGAGTTGGGTATAGAAGGATTGAAAGATTTTGATAAGGCAAAGTTTGAGACTTTAAGAGAGATTTATCGTAATTTCGCTGACCAAAATGCACAAGAGGTTAAAGATATTGAAAAGATAACTAATCATGATGTTAAGGCAGTTGAGTATTTTATTAAAAAGAAATTTGACTCTCTTGGATTGCAAAAATGGAAAGAGTTTATTCATTTTGGCTTAACCTCACAAGACATTAATAATACTTCTGTTCCTTTGAGCTTAAAAGAATGTCAAGAAGATGTTTACCTACCTTTAATTAATGAGGTTGTGGACTTGTTGGAAGAGAAGGCAACTGAATGGGAAGGAGTTCCAATGCTTGCTCACACTCACGGACAACCAGCCTCACCAACTATGCTTTCTAAGGAAATAAGAGTATTTACATATCGCCTTAAACAACAATTATCTTACTTTGCTTTTATTCCTTTTGGAGCAAAGTTTGGTGGAGCAACAGGAAATTTTAACGCACATCAAGTAACCTTCCCTGAACATAACTGGGTTTTGTTCGCAGATAACTTCTGCCAAACACTTGGCTTAGAACGTCAAACCTATACCACACAGATTGAGAACTACGATAATATGGCTGCCTATTTTGATGCCATTAAACGAATAAATGTTATCCTGATGGACTTATGCAAGGATATGTGGGCATATGTTTCAATGGAATATTTCAAGCAAAAGATTAAGGAAGGAGAAGTGGGTTCTTCGGCAATGCCTCATAAGGTTAATCCTATTGACTTCGAAAATGCAGAAGGCAATTTAGGATTAGCTAATGCAATATTTGAACACCTATCTTTGAAACTCCCTATTTCTCGTTTGCAAAGAGACTTGACCGATTCAACAGTTACAAGAAATATTGGTGTTCCAATAGCTCACACAATCATTGCCTTAAATTCAATTATTAAAGGAGTTAATAAGCTACTTTTAAACCCTATTGCCTTAGAAAGGGATTTAAATAATAATTGGTCTGTTGTTGCAGAAGCGCTTCAATCAATACTTCGCTCAATTGGTTATCCTAATGCCTACGAGGTTTTGAAAGATTTAACAAGAACCAATACTGAGGTTAATGCAGAAACCATTGCCAAATTTGTTGATAGCTTAGAGGTAAGCCAAGACATAAAGCAAAGAATGAAAGCAATAACTCCTATGAATTACGTTGGAGTTTATAAATAAAAAACAAAACAAGCAAGCAAAGAAAGTATGAGGAAGAATTTTACTTGGATATCTGCAAAACCATATATTGTAAACGTTATTATTTACTTCCTCTTGGTGTGTCTTGCAACAATATTCTCAATTGCTTCAATTCTTTCTGCTTCTAACTTTCTTGGAGTGCTATTCTCTGATGGGCTAACTAATAATGTTGTTTCTAACCCTTCAATATTAGATAATGCCCTTTCATCTTTCTACAACAGAATAATTGAATATGGAAGGGAGAACGCATTATTTATATTTGGAGGCTTAATCTTTGTAATATACTTATTTAAAGATATATTCACCTACTTAGCTTCTTTTGTAATAGCATCGGTTAGAAATAGAATAATTAGAAATATCAGAAACAAGATATTTGAAAAATATATCTCCCTACCTCTTTCCTATATAAACAATCATAGAAAGGGCGACCTTATTTCAAGACTTAGTAATGACGTTATAGAATACGACGAAAATGTATTAAAATCCATCCTATCCCTCATAAGTGCAATTATAACAGTATTACTATATTTCATTGTGCTTTTCTATATAGATTATGAGCTAACAATTACTGTATTAATTGTTTTCCCTTTGGTTGCAGGATTAGTTTCTTTAATCAGCAGAAGACTTAGAAGAGACTCAAAGCATCTTCAACAAAAGAATGCTAATCTATTATCAATAATTGAACAAACTATTTCGGGGCTAAGAATAATCAAATCACACACAGCAATAGAACTGATGAACCATAGGTTTATTAGCTTTAACTCCTCCTACACCAGACTTCGCAACACAATATATAGGAAAGTAGATTTGGCTTCCCCTGTTAGCGAATTTTTTGGCAATTGTATGCTGATAGGACTTTTGCTCTTTGGTTCATCAAGAGTTATTTCTCCATCATCGGTGCTAACACCAGAACTATTTATTGTTTACTTAGTTTTATTCACATTAATAATAAAACCTTCCAAAGACATACCTACATCTTTTTTTAATATAAAGAAAGGGAAAGCCTCCATAGATAGAATAGTGGAAATCTTCGAAATCAAAAATCCAATAGAAGAACCCCTACAACCAAAACCTTTTCCGCAACTCAATAGAGCAATAGAATACAGGAATGTCTCTTTTTCCTACTCTGAAACCCCTGTTCTAAATGATATAAACCTTTGTTTTGAAGCCAAGAAAACTACTGCAATAGTTGGAGCCTCAGGCAGTGGGAAGAGTACATTAATAGATTTGATACCAAAGTTTTATCAACCCAATCAAGGGGAAATATACTTTGATGATATAAATATTAAAGAGCTCAACTCCAAAGATATAAGAGATAGGATTGCCATAGTTACCCAAGACACAATTCTTTTCAACGATACCATTTATAATAATATAACCTTTGGATTCTCACATTATACTATGGAGCAGGTAAAACAAGCTGCTAAAATAGCTTGTGCTGATACATTTATAGAAGCCTTGCCAGAAGGATATAACACAATAATTGGCGATAAAGGCTCAACGCTTTCAGGAGGAGAAAAGCAAAGAATTAGCATAGCAAGAGCGGTGTTGAAGAATGCCGATATCCTTATTCTTGACGAAGCAACCTCGGCCCTTGACACCGAAAACGAAAGATTAGTTCAAGAGGCAATATCAAATATAACTAAGGACAAAACATCCATAATTATTGCACATCGCCTTTCTACCATAGTTAATGCCGACAAAATTATTGTTTTAGATGCAGGACAAATTAAAGAACAAGGCACACATAAAGAGCTTCTTTTGCTCAATGGTATCTATACCAACCTTTGTAAGATGCAAGAGGTGTAAATTATAACCCTGTCTTTGGCTAAAAAATAGACTGCATTTATCTCTTGATTCTAATTTTCTATCTTTTGATTCTAATTTATTAAAACTTGATTCTAATTTCCTGTCTTTTGATTCTATTTTTAGGTTTTTTGGAATAGAGATATTTCTCCTTTGGAGTTTTTTATTTTTAATTTATGTTGGGAATGTATAATCTTTTTTTTGTGCGAAATACTAATTATTATCTTGTTGTTAATCTGAATTTACGGATTTTGATTGGTCTTTATTTGGGTTTAAATTTGGATAACGATTATTTTTAATGTACTTTTGCAAGCTACAAGTCAATTTAGTGTTTAATAAATAGTTGAAATTATGTCAATTAACAGCAAGACACAAGAGCTTAAAGCCAGAATGCAAGCTATGCTTAAAGGGGGTGGCGATAAAGCAGTTGAAAAGCAAAAAGCCACAGGCAAGCTCACCGCAAGAGAAAGAATCTTAGAACTCTTAGACCAAGGAAGTTTTCACGAATATGACCTTTTTATCCAGCACTCAGGAAAAGATTTTGATATGGATAAAAAAATCTTACCAGGGGATGGTGTTATTACAGGCACCGGAACAATTAATGGTTATCCTATTTGTATTTATGCACAAGACTTTACTGTTGCAGGAGGTTCCTTGGGCTATATGCATGCAAAGAAGATTTGCAAAATTATGGACCATGCAATGAAACTGAAAGTCCCTATTATAGGTATTAACGACTCTGGTGGAGCTCGTATTCAAGAAGGAGTTAATGCCTTGGCAGGTTATGGTGATATATTTTATAGAAATACCATGGCTTCGGGAGTTATTCCTCAAATATCAGTAATACTTGGGCCTTGTGCTGGTGGAGCAGTTTATTCTCCTGCCTTAACTGACTTTGTGTTTGTGGTAGATAAGATATCAAAAATGTTTATTACAGGTCCTGATGTTATAAAAACAGTTTTAGGGGAAGAGATTTCACAAGAAGACCTTGGGGGAGCAAGAGTGCATGCCGAGATTTCTGGTAATGCTCATTTCTTTGCTGAAAGTGAAATAGAATGTTTTGAACAAATAAAATCTTTATTTACCTACATTCCTTGGAACAATACAAAGAAAGCTGAAAGTTTCGCTGCAAAAAAGCCAAAACTAAAAGATTATAAGCTAAGTCAAATATTCCCTACCGACCCTTCAAAACCTTATGATGTTAGGTTAATAATTAAAGCCATTGTAGATAACTCTGAATTTTTAGAAGTTCAAGAGTTGTTTGCTCCTAACATTGTTATTGGATTTGCACGTATTAATGGAGATACTGTTGGTTTTGTTGCCAATCAGCCTAATGTAATGGCTGGTGTTTTGGAATGTAATTCATCGGATAAGGCTGCTCGTTTTATTCGTTTTTGTGATGCTTTCCAGATACCTTTGGTTACTTTGGAAGACTTGCCAGGCTATTTGCCAGGAGTTGATCAAGAACATGCAGGGGTTATTCGTCATGGTGCAAAAATCCTATATGCTTTTTCCGAAGCTACTGTTCCAAAGATGACAGTTATTTTGCGTAAGGCTTATGGCGGAGGATATATTGCTATGTGTTCAAGCCACTTGAAGTCAGACTTTGTTTTTGCGTGGCCAACCGCTGAAATTGCCGTTATGGGGCCAGAAGGAGCTGCTAACATTATTTTCAAAAGCGAAATAACATCAGCAGAAAATCCTGAGGAAATGAGAAAGATAAAAATTCAGGAATATAGAGAAAAATTTGCTAACCCTTATGTTGCTGCTTCTTATGGATATGTTGATGCAGTTATTCAGCCTTCCGAAACTCGTCAATACTTAATCCATGCTCTTGAAATGTCAAAACATAAGGTTGTTGAGAACCCTTGGAAAAAGCATGGAATACCTCCATTCTAAAATCCAATAAAGGATTAAGTCAAAAGCAAAAAGTATTTAATGAATAATAAATAAGATTATGTCAGAAAATAAAGAAAACAGAACACATTATCGCCAATTATATATTAAGGTAGAACCTGGACAAATCTATGCTTTTATTCCAGGAACAATTATTGATATTTTTGTAAAGAAAGGGCAAAAAATAAAGAAGGGAACTCCTCTTTGCTCTCTTCACGCAATGAAAATGGATAATGAAATTTGTTCTCCTATGGATGGAATTGTTAAATCAATTAATATTAAGAAAGACCAAATCGTTAGTAAAAATGATGTCCTTATATTAATTGAAAACGAATATTCTGCAAAACAAGACAAAGAACAGAAAGATACAAAGCAGCCTGTTCCAAAAAAGGACGAAACAAAAGAAAAGAAATAAGAAATCCTATCTATTTAGAATTTCCTTAGCCTTTAATACTAAGCTATGCGAATCAATTTTGCATAGCTTTTGTAGTTCTTTAACAGAGCCATGTTCAATAAAATTATCATCAATTCCCATTACGTAAATCTTATTCATATAGCCTTTTTCGCAAGCATACTCTACAACCGCACTTCCAAATCCTCCTATCTTAGTCCCATCTTCTATTGTAATAATATTGTCAAATTTAGCAAAAACCTCTTCTAAGATTGAAGTATCCATAGGTTTTAGGAAACGCATATTATAAACAGAAACCTCAATTCCTTCTTTTTCCAAATCCTTAGCAGCACTTATTGCATTATTTCCTATAGAACCCAAAGCTAAAATAGCAATATCTTTTCCCTCACAAATCTTTTCTGCCTTACCTATTTCAATTTGCTTAAACTCTTGTCTCCAATCAACAATAAAGCCTTTGCCTCTTGGATAACGAATAACCAAAGGATAATTAATCCCTTGCTGAGCAGTAAACATCATATTGCGAAGCTCAATCTCGTTAAGAGGAGCAAATATTGTTAAATTAGGTATTGGTCTTAAATAACTCAAATCAAACACTCCATGATGCGTTGCACCATCATCTCCAACCAAACCTGCTCTATCCAAACACATAATAACAGGCAGTTTCTGAAGAGCTATATCGTGGATAATTTGATCATAAGCCCTTTGCATAAATGAAGAATAAACATTACAGAAAGGAATAAGTCCACTTGCAGCCATACCTGCTGAGAAAGTCAAAGCGTGTTGCTCTGCAATCCCAACATCAAAGGTTCTTTCTGGAAAAGCCTTTATTAAACAATTCATAGAACAACCCGAAAGCATAGCAGGAGTAATTCCAACAATCTTATTATTAACCTTTGCAAGCTCAACCAAAGTTTCCCCAAATACATCTTGAAACTTAATAGGACAACCATTTGGATCGTTGCAACTTTCTCTTTGGCCTGTCTTAGCATCAAAAACACCAGGAGCATGATAAGTAATAGGATTTTCCTCTGCCTCTTTCAAGCCCTTACCTTTCTTAGTAATGATATGAAGTATTCTTGGACCCTTAATCTTTTTCAAATCCTCCAAAGTTTTAACCAAAGTCAAAACATCATTCCCATCAATTGGACCAAAATATCTTATCTTCAAAGCCTCAAAGAAATTACTCTTACCCGAAAACATTGACTTAATGCCCGAAAGCGTCCTTCCAAAAACACTCTTATGCTTACTATACGATGGAGTATTCCCTCCAAGCATATTCCAAACCTTATTCTTCAATCTATTATAGGTTGCCGAAGTGGTTATTCTTGTGAAGTATTCGCCCAAAGCCCCAACCTTCTTATCAATAGAAATACCATTATCATTCAAAATAACAAGCATATTAGCATCAGTTGTTCCTGCATGATTCAGAGCTTCAAAAGCCATACCCCCAGTCATTGACCCATCGCCAATAACAGCAATATGATTATTCTTGTTGTTACCTTTGAGTCTATCGGAAATAGCCATACCCAAAGAAGCCGAAATAGAAGTGGAGGAATGTCCTGTTCCAAAACAATCATACTCACTTTCCTGTATTTTAGGGAAGCCACTTATACCCCCAAACTTACGAATAGAAGCAAAGGAATCCTTTCTTCCAGTAAGTACCTTATGGGAATAAGCTTGATGACCCACATCCCAAATCAAAGAATCCGTAGGCACATCAAATACATAATGAATAGCAACCGTCAGTTCCACAGTTCCCAAAGACGAAGCAAGATGTCCAGGATTTTCAGCCAAAACATTAATAATATACTCTCTTACTTCCTTGCAGAGCTGAGGTAATTCCTCCTTAGAGAGATTTTTTATATCTTGAGGCGAATTAACTTTCTTCAATAATTCCCCTTGGTTATAGTTATTCATATTTAATTCTAAATAAAGATGCAAATATACACAAAATAAGATATGAACGCAAAAAACTTCCTATCGGCTAATGTAGATTATCAAAACAGATATGTCGGAAGGGGAAACTCCGCTTATGCGGGATGCTTGCCCAATAGTTTTTGGACGGATTTTAGTTAGCTTTTCTCTTGCTTCAAAGCTTAGGGATTTAAGGGCATGATAGTCGAAATCATCCTTAATGATTAAGTTCTCATGTTTGGATAGCTTATCGGCAATCTCTTGTTCCTTATCAATATAGCTCTGATACTTTATTATTATTTCTGCTCCTTCAATTATCTCTTCCTTTATATCTATTGGGATTGAAAGGATATTCTCATTGAGAGAAGAAATATTATTTGCCAAATCCTTAATCGTTATTTGCGGACGAAGCAAAAGCTGAGAAATCTTTGTTTTTTGATTGATTGAAGGGGTTTGTTTCTCTTCAAACAAAGGATTTACTTCCTTAGGTTCGGCACTTGTTTTCTCAATAAAAGACACTAATTGACTGCAAGAAGCTTTTTTCCTCTCAACTCTTTCCATTCTTTCCTTTGAGGCTAATCCAAGGTCAAAGGACTTTGGAGTTAGTCTTGTATCAGCATTATCTTGACGAAGGAGTATGCGATATTCGGCTCTGGAAGTAAACATTCGATACGGCTCATCAACTCCTTTTGTGATAAGGTCGTCAATCAATACTCCTATATAGGCTTCGGAACGTTTGAGCACAAATGGTGGCTTTTGATTTATTTGCAAATGAGCGTTTATTCCTGCCATTAATCCTTGCGATGCTGCTTCTTCATAGCCGGTTGTTCCATTTATCTGTCCCGCAAAGTAAAGGCATTGTATTTGTTTTGTTTCTAAGGTGTCTTTGAGTTGAGTTGGTGGGAAGTAATCATATTCTATTGCATAGCCAGGCTTTTGTATTATGGCGTTTTCAAATCCTTCTATCTTTCTTAGGGCTTCATATTGAACACTAAGCGGCAGTGAAGAAGAGAAACCATTAATATAATATAGGCTTGAATAGTTACTTTCGGGTTCAATGAAGAGCTGGTGGCGGTCTTTTGAAGAAAAACGGTCTATTTTATCTTCAATGGAAGGGCAATAACGAGGTCCCCTACCCTGAATCCTGCCTTGGAAAAGAGGAGATTGAGAAAAGCCTTCTCTAAGTATGTCATGCACCTTTAAAGAAGTATAGGCCAAATAACAGCTTCTTTGTTGTAAAGGTTTAGTTCTAAGGTTTAGGAAAGAGAATTGCTTAGGATTAGCGTCTCCCTTTTGTTCTTCTAATTTAGAAAAGTCAATACTTCTTGCATCCACCCTCATTGGTGTTCCTGTTTTTAAGGATTGCACTTCAAAACCGTAGTCTTTAAGGTTTTCAGACAAACCTTTGGATTGCTCCTCTCCTATTCTTCCTCCCTTAAAATTAGTTTCCCCAATATGTATATTGCCATTAAGGAAGGTTCCATTAGTTAGGATAACAGCTTTGCTTTTTATCTCTAAGTCCATTTTTGTTTTAACTCCACAGACTTTTTTGTTTTCTATTACTAAGCTAATAACCTCATCTTGCCAAAGGTGAAGATTGGGAATATTCTCTAAGACCCTCCGCCACGAAATAGGGAACATAATGCTATCAACCTGAGCCCTTGGACTCCACATTGCGGGGCCTTTGGAGAGATTAAGCATTCGGAATTGGAGAGTGTTTTCGTCTGTAATTATTCCAGAGTATCCTCCTAAGGCATCTATTTCACGAACAATTTGCCCTTTTGCCACTCCTCCCATAGCAGGATTACACGAAAGCTGAGCAATTGCATTAAGATTTTGAGTTATCAATAATACAGACGAGCCCATATTTGCAGCAGCACAAGCTGCCTCACAACCTGCATGACCTGCTCCAACAACAATTATATCATAGTTTTTAAACATTCCTGCTCTGCTTTTCTCATTTGTTTTGCCTGATTTGGAGTCTTATCTTTTAATCCCAAAAGGTGCAAAACACCATGTATCATTACTCTATATAGCTCTAATTCAAACGTAGAGCCAAACTCTTTGGCATTATCCCTAACCCTATCTATGCTAATATATAAATCTCCTGCCGCAATGTCTTTATGCGAATAGTCAAAGCTGATTATATCGGTGTAATAGTTGTGTTTGAGGTAGGTTTTATTGATTTCCAAAAGATAATCATCCAAGCAAAAAATATAGGATATATCTCCTACTTTCATCCCTTTTTGTTCAACGACTTCTTTTATCCACGATTTAATCTTTCGTTTTTGAGTAAGAATATCTTTTGTTTCAATAAAATTGAAGCTAATAGCCATTTGAATTTTCCTATTTAATTAAAATCCTTGCAAAATAACGCAAAAAAATTAACTTATTATATAGTTTTCTTTTGAAATCAGATTTTAATTTTATTGAATCAAGATGTTGTTTTACGGAATTAGAGTTAATTTTTGCTCTCTGCAAGTATAAATACTGCAACTCCTAAGAATGCGGGCTACATCCTTAGGAGTTGCAAAAATGAAACTTGATTTCAGAAAAATGAAACTTGATTTTAATTTTTTAGAATCAAAGAAGAATTAATTAGAACTTAGTTTTAATAATGTGAAATTAAATTGGCTTGATTTCTCATTAATTATTGCGCTGGTAAATAAGAACCTTGCTATTGTAATCTATATTAAATTCTTGACAAATGCTTTCTCCAACAAAGCCTCCTCCGTTACATAAAACCTCACCCTTGCAAGAATGTAGAACATAAAGCATATTTGGGCTATCGGAATCTAATTCTACAATAAAACCTATTTGATTGGTTTTATAGACACATCTATATATTTTGGGATTAGAAGCATCATATTCAGGAGAATTAAATTCGTTTACCTTGGCTTTTAGCCATGCTAAATCTGTTAAAGGATTTTCAAAAACGCATCCTGTTTGGCTTGAATTGTTGTTATTATCTTGCTCTTTACAACCTAAAACAAAGAAACAACATAGAACAACTAATGATAAAACTGTTTTCTTCATAATATTCTTTTTTAAATTAATAATAGGCAAATTTAGCAATTAAATATTAATACCCAAAATTATAGTTATTGAATTTAACTAAAACAGAATTATATTATAGTTCTGTTTTTTGGTGATCTTGCTTTATTTGGGCTGTTGTTGATTTTTGTTTGAAGAATACTTTGAACTTTTCTTGACGCGATTTGAGTTCCGATTCGTCAATTCCATTTACATAGAAAATAAGCTCTAAGGTCTTGCCGTCATCTAAAATATTGTATTCGTTGGTCAGCATTTGAATAAGCTCGGTTACCGTAGAAAAGACATGCTGGTTTGTTTTGAAATTAAAGCATACTCCATTGACGCATTGTTCAAAGGTAAAGTCGGAGGCAAAATCGGAGTTTAGCTCTGGGTTTTCATATATCATATCCATAGCCTCATCAACCACAACAGAGAATATGCCAAAATAGTTATGCAAATTAAACCTATCGCATATCTCTTCAACTAAGGCTTGTGCTTTTATTCTTTGTTTTTGGTCTGCATTTAATTTTACAGTATCGTAGTTTTGTTTCATACCAATTGTTTTATTGTTCAACGTTCAAGTTAATAAAAAAATCATTTACCTTCTCTTTATAATACGGAGAAAATACTGGAGGAACTTGCTTGAATAGCTCTAATTCTCTATTCTTAAGTTTATCAAACTCCAAGAATTGATTATTTGAATTTTCAATTAAGTCCTTTCCCTCAGTAGATTCTCTTCTTTGCTCTTGTTCTTGCTTTTGTTGAGCTTTCTCGTGTTGCAACATTCTTGTGAGAATATTGTTTTGACGATTGATGGTCTGCTGATTTATGATTTTGTTTACGATATCCGTCTCAGTTTGTTCCATTTGTTTGATTAAATTATCAATTTCTCCTGCACTTTTTCCTTCTTCTGCCTTTAACTCATTGGAATACTGCTGCATCATTTTGCGAATTATTTCTTGTTGAGCTGCCATTCTTGCGAGCTCTTCATTAATTTTAGCATTCTCTCCTATTTTTGGCTTACCGGTTTCTCCTTTCTGCTTCTGGGCATCTAATTCCCTTTTCAGCCTTTCCATTTCTTTATTGAGGGCTTGTTGCAATTCTCGCATGGTTTTAGGGTTCTTCTTTCCCGACTTTGGACTATTGCATTGGTTCTGTGGATTAGATTTGCAACTACTGCTCTTTTCAGACATTGACTTCATATTTTGCTGCATATTATCCAAACTCTCTGCCAGCAAAAGCGAAAGATTATTCATTGAAGTCATAGTATATTGTTGTGGAGTTGTGGCTTGGGTGTTTTTGTATGAGCCATAAATTCCTTGATTGTATTGTAAAAGTTTCTCTATTGAAGAACCAATTTGATTGTCAATTGAGGTGAGTTCTTTATTTATTATATTACTTATTTGGGGCTGACGTTTACTCATAGCAAAAAGGCTATCCGAAATCATCTTCATATCATTCTTTATCTTGTTTTGAGAATTGATAAGATTTTGATATAAAGGGTCTGTTACGGAAGTTTCTCTCACTTTAAGGATAAGGTCTTCCTGCATAAAGGATAGCTTAACCAAATTTTTAAGGATTTGTCTGACCTGTTCAATATCTTCGGCTAATTGCTCTTGCTCTTGCTGTTGTTGTTGCTGTTGTAAATTATCAGCCATCTCTTGCATTTTCTCGGCTGCTTTATTTTGATTTTTAGAAGCGTCTTTATTTTTTCTGTTCTCCATCTTTTGTTGAGCCTGATTTTGCTCTTGAGTAATGCTATCTTCTTTGGCTTTGTCTCTTTTTATCTCCATCTTTTCTTCAAGCTCTAAGCCTTTTTGTTGAAGCTCTTTTAGGTCTTTCTTTATTTCTTCAAAGGATTTATTTAACTCACTCTGCTTATCTTGGAGGGGTTTATTGTCTTTGGGATTTTGTTCTGTTTTTTTGGCTAACTCCTTTTGCTCTTGGGCTGTTTTGTTTAGCTTATCTATTGCTTCTTGCATTTTTTTATCAACCTCCAAACGCTTATACATTTCAAGGTTTCTGTCAAGCTGCTTTTCTATATCTTCACTATTTAACTTTATCTTCTCTAAGGCTTGCTTCAAGTCCTCTTTGTTAATATTCTCTTTCATTAATTTATTAAGCTCTTCAAACATATCCTTAGCCACCTCTTGGTATAACCTTTCAAGCTCTTTTTGTTTGTTTATTATCTCTTCTGTTTGAGACTTATTATATCTTTGATCCAATTGATTATTCTCTTTTATCTTTTGGCTAATTTGCTCTAAGGCTTGTTTTATTTGGTCTTGCTTATGTTTTAATGCTTCTATCTGCTTTTTGTCTTGCCAATCCAATTCCTTCTTTTCAAGCATCTTCTTATTCAGTTCACTTATCTCTTGCTGTATTTTTTTAAGCTGTTTCAACGATTCTTCGGTCTCTTTCTTTATCTCTGAACTTGTCTTTTCTTGCTTTTTGTCAATCTCTTGCATTGTTGGGATTTCAACCGCAAAAGCATTAGAACGAGTGCTCTTAGCTCCATCGATGCCATCGTTGTCCCAAACCTCAAAATAATAAACCACCCTATCGCCAGGGTTAAGATTAAGTTGGGTTAAATCGTAAGCATAATAGTATTCTTGGGCTTTTTCTTTGGAATTAAGAGGAAGGGAATGCTTTGTTATTATTGCTTCGTTAGGGGCGTCTTGTTCGTATTTCTCAATAATGAACTCCAATTTGGAGAATCCATAATCGTCTTTTATCTGTCCTCTAAAATAGACCCTATCTATCAAAAGACTATCCTTTTGTTCAATAACCGCAATTTGAGGACTTAAATCTGCAATTGCCGAAATAAAGAATTGTAAAGAATCGCTAAAAGTTGTATAATCGTTCTTTGTATATATATTGTAGCTAAGGTCAGATAAAATTCGCTTTGAGAAAGACAGCCTTCCGTTTTTGTCAGGAGAGAAACTCTCTTGCTTATTATTGTAATTGAACAAAAAGGCTTTGGTGTCCCTTGTGGCTGCCTTCCAAGTAATTGTGCTTCCTTTTGGAACAGAGAAATTACTTACATTGGTGTAAGACTGCTGCTCTATTTGAGTGTAGGTAGGATAGGTAATAATAGCTTGAAGGTCTAAGAGAATTGGCTTAGGAAGAACTTCTATTTTATAGTCATTGCTTGTTATTTCAGAGGATTCAAAATGAAAGGAAGTGGTATTTTGTAGCTGCTTAATGGAATGAGAAAACACGTCTTTCTTTTCTTTTTTCATTTGAAACACTTGCTTATTTATCACTATGTTTACATTATCAACAAGCATCTGTCCTTCAATCTTTACTCTTATATCAATATCCTCATGCTGCAAAACTTGAAGCTTATTGTTTAAAAGTTTGTAAGAGAACGGGGCAGGCTTTTGAAAATGCTTGGAATGGTTAATGTAGCGATAGGTTGGCTCACTTATGAAACTTGGAAAGAAGATTCCACAAACAAGAATTATAAGCACAGGGATTATAGTCCATTTAACATATCTCTTATTCTTAGAGATGTCTATTGCTTTCACAAAAGGAATTGGAGTAAGCTCTTTTGTGCGTTGAGAAATGCTTGCTTCCAAAAGTTCGGAGTCTTGCTCTGTGGCTTGTTCTTGAAGTTGTAGGAGGTTGAGTAGCTTGTCCGACACCTCAGGAAAATGCTTGCCAATTATGTTTGCAGCTTCCTTATGAGATATGGTTTTAGTTAGTCGGAATATTTTTAATAATGGTATGCAAATAAAGAAATAAAGAATAAGGATTGCTATGATAAGAAATAAGTAGAAAAGAATTGAGCGTGTGAGAGTGGAATAATAACCAAAGTATTCAAGAGTATTGAGAATTAGAAAGAAGCTAAAAATAAGAAATATGCCATATAAAATGCCCTTAATTAGCCTATTCTTATAGTATTTCTTGATAAACTTATCTAACTTTGATATTATGATTTCATTAGTCATTTCATTAAATTCTCCATTGATTATTTCGTTTTGGTAGCTTTTGATTTCGCTGAAATATCTCTTGATTCTAATTTATTATCTTTTGATTCTAATTTATTGAAACTTGATTCTAATTTTGCTTTATTTAGTTCCTTGTTTTTCTATGCTATTTCAACCACTTTTCTTGCTTATACCATGCAATTGTTTTCTCAACCCCTTTTTCTAAGTCTATCTTTGGGTCGTAATATAGGTCTTTTCGCAAGTCTTCAATCCCACAATTCCAATTTCTTGCTTTAAGAATGTTGAACTTATCTTTATTTAAGGTAAAACTCTTCCCTGCTATCTTTCCTGCAAACTCCATAAAAGAACTTATCCACTTTACTATAAACAATGGAAATTTGAGTTTTATTGTCCAAGTGTTTAATACTTTTTTGGTTATTTGGGCAAATTCTGTGTCTAAATAAAGCTTCCCATCACTCACAAAATAAGTTTTTTGGCTCACATCTGAGTTCATTGCCAGAATACTTAAATCAACCAAGTCATCAATATAAACGAAGGTTAGCCTTTGAGCCGTAAAGCCAAGATAAGGCTCTAAGTGATTGTTAATTGTTTGAAAATAGACAAAATAATCAGTTTCTCTTGGTCCATAAACCCCTGTTGGGCGAAGGATAATGTATTTGCCTTTAAAATTCTCTCTTATATACTCTTCGGCTTGAAGCTTGGCTTTTCCATATTCGGTATTTGGCTCATTTAAGTCCTCTACCCTACACTCACAAAAGGTTTTCTCTTCGCCAGGACCATGAGCTGCAAAACTGCTAAAAAAGATTAGTTTGGTTTCTAAGCCACTCAGAGCATCTACCAAAGACTTCACATATCCGAAATTAATCTTATAAAAATCTTCTTTTCTCTTAGCCTTAGTTAGTCCTGCAAGATGAAAAATTGTATTGTAGTTTTCTTCTTTTAATATCTTTTCTAACTCTTTTGGATTATTGTAAGGGAGGTCTAAGAACTTTATTCTTGTGTCTTGTAAGTATTTTTTACTGCTTGACTTTCTTATCCCTGCGGTTACATCATAACCTTCTTTAATTAATTTCTCAACCAAAGTGCTTCCAATAAAGCCACTTGCTCCTGTAACTAAAACCTTTTGCATTTCTTTATTTAGATTTCTTTAATGTAAGCCCTACGACGAATGGCTATCCTACTTTTATATTTTTCCCAAATTTGAGAAGCCTGATTCTCTTCAAGCTGAGGGTTTGCTATTGCCATCTTTGCGTTTAGCTCAATATAACGCCTGTTCATTTCAGCATAGTAAAGAGAATGTACTCCCTTGTTTTGCCAATCGGGATCAACGCCATTCAAATATAAATCAATGTAATCGTAATTTTTTAAGGCTTTTAGTAAATAATACCATCCAAATGGGAATAACCTTCCTTTGCTTTTTCTGAGAGCATTTGTTAAAGAGGGCATAGAAACTCCAAAAGCCACAACATCATCCTTAGAATCAACAATAAAACAAACTAATTTCGGGTCAATAAAAGCAAAGTATTGTTTTATGTATAGTTTAATCTGTCTTTCATTTAGGGGAACATAGCCAAACAAACACGAAAAAGAGCGGTTTATAAGATTAAATATTTTCTCTCCATAGAGGTTTACTATTTGTTTCTTGGTAAGGTTTTCAACTATCTTTAAGTTGTATTTATCTTTTATCAACTCATTTATCTTTGCAACCTTTTCTGGGATTGGTTGATTGGCGGGAATTTCGTATTGAATCCAATCTACTTCTTTCTTATAGCCTAATTGTTCTACTATTGGTGGATAGTAAGACGGGTTATAGTAACAAGCCATTGGGCAATTGGTATCAAAGCCTTCTATCATCATTCCTTCTTTGTCCATATCTGTAAAGCCCATTGGTCCTACAATCTCTTGCATTCCTATCTCTTTTGCCCAATTTTCCACAGCCTTTAATAAAGCATCTGCCACTAAAACATCATCAATGCAATCAAACCAACCAAAACGCATCCTCTTTTGCTTCCAAATTTCGTTTGACTTTGTGTTTAGTATCCCTACAATTCTTCCCACAACCTTATCTTTTCGATATGCTAAAAACATTTTTGTTTGGCAGAATTCAAAGGCAGGATTTTTCTTCTTATTAAACGTTGCTCTCTCATCAATAATTAAGGCTGGCACCCACATCTTATCATCCTTAAAAAGCTCATAAGGAAACTTCAAAAACTTATTAAAACCCTTCTTGTTCTTAATTTCCTCTATACGTATTGTATTATCCATTTATGCTTAGTATTGTGTATTAATTTAATGAATTACTTCATACTTCTTAAATACCTTTGTTAGTTTGTCTATGGCTATATCTACTTGCTGATGAGTGTGAGTTGCCATAAGAGAAAAGCGTATTAGGGTAGCATCAGGCGAACAGGCAGGAGGAATAACAGGATTTACAAATATGCCTTCTTCGTAAATCTCTTTGGTTATCATAAATGTCTTTTCTGTATCTCTAATATATAGAGGTATAATTGGAGAATTGGTTGGACCTATTTCGAATCCATTTGCCTTAAATGCAGCAAGCGAATAATTAGTTATCTGCCACAAATTATCTATTCTTTGAGGCTCTTGTTCCATTATATCTAATGCTGCAATAACACTTGCAGTTGCAGAAGGAGAAATAGAAGCCGAGAAAATATATGGACGTGAGGTGTGTTTTAAATAATTAATTGTTTCTTTATCTGCGGCAATAAAACCACCTATTGCAGCTAAGCTCTTGCTGAAAGTTCCCATAATCACATCAACATCGTCAGTTAGTCCGAAATGATTGCAGATTCCTCTTCCTCCCTTGCCAAAAACACCTAAGCTATGAGCTTCATCAACATAAATATCTGCATTATATTTTTCTGCCAATTGCTTAATTTGTGGCAAATTTGCAATATCTCCCTCCATTGAATAGACTCCATCAACGGCAATCAATTTCAACTCTTGCAAAGGTATTCTTTTAAGAACCTCTTCCAAAGAAGCCATATCGTTATGCTTAAACTTATAGTTTTTAGAGTAAGAAATCCTTCTTGCTTCAATAATTGAAGCGTGATCTAACTCATCTAAAATCAGATGATCTCCCCTACCCAACATAGTTGGTATAGCTCCAATATTAGATTGAAAGCCCGTAGAAAAAACAATAGAGCTTTCCTTCCCTACAAACTTAGCTAACTTTTCCTCCAACTGAATATGAATATCCAATGTTCCATTCAAAAATGGAGAGCCTGCACAACCAGAACCATACTTTTTTAAAGCCTCTATTGCTGCTTCTATAATCTTTGGATGATTGGTTAATCCCAAATAACTATTTGAACCAAACATTAAAACCTTTCTACCATTCATCAAAACTTCACAATCTTGGTCACTACAAATTGTTCTAAAATAAGGATAAATTCCCATTTCTTTAACTTTTTGTGGCTCTGTGTAGAGAGAAAATCTATTTTTTAATTGCTTCATAATTAAATTATAAATTACATCATCTTTTATTTTAGTCTGCAAATTTACTACTTTATTTTAAAGCATAATGAATTATAGCTTAAAAAATAGCTCTGAGTATTCCAAGATTTGATTCTGAATTATTGGAATTTGATTCTAATTTATTGAAACTTGATTCTAATTTGTTGGGATTTGATTCTAATTTACTGAAATTTTATCTTTATATAAAATAACTTAGATTTGGCTACTTGTATTATAATGAAAAGATAGTAAACACTATATCTGATAATTATTTTTTTGTTTTCCTTTTCATCTATTAAGAATAAAACTGACCAAATTATCTTTCAATCTGCTCCCTCCTATTCTAAAATACTTAGAGTTTAACCTTTGACTTCCCCTAAAATGAGAGAATAATATGTGATATTCTATCGCCTGCTCAGCTGTTACAATACCTCCTGCGGCTTTAATAGATTTAAGAATTTTTGTTTGATTTTCATAATCTTCAATGGCTTTTAGCATTACTGCAAATGAGTAAATATCAGCTCCTTTGCTTGTTTTACCGGTTGAAGTTTTAATAAAATCGGCTCCTGCCTCTAAGTTGATAAGGCTTGCCTTGTATACATTTTCTAAGGAGTTTAGCTCCCCTGTTTCCAAAATAACCTTTAAGGTAATGTCTTTGCAGATTTGCTTTGCTAAGAATGTTTCTTGTGAAACTTCATCAAATTTCCCTTCTAAGAAAAGCCCTCTATTCATTACAATATCTACTTCCTCCGCACCATTATCAACAGCAAATTTGATTTCATTTAGTTTGAGCTCTATGGGATTTTGTCCTGAAGGAAAATATCCTGCAACAACAATCTTTTTTATATCTTTATCCAGCGTATTATTAAGTAATGGCAGGAAATTTGGATAAACACAAAGTCCTGCAACCTTTATATTTTCTAACTCTTTAATGTGAGAATTTTCTATAAGCTTTCTAATTGAATTCGCATTATCTTCCGAATTTAGAGATGTGAGGTCTAAGCATCTTAAACAATTAATTGCAGCATCTTTTCTATTTATAGTTTCTTTTCCCTCTTTAAGGATATTATCAATAATGTTTTTATCTATTTGAATCATGCTGGATGTATTGTTGTGAGAAGTTGGTTTTGGCAAATTGAGGCATATGTCTTGAAGTATGAATATTCTTTTTCAGTATTAGTTTAAATAATAAGTCCTTTTTCCAAGCTGCTTTATTTAATTTCTTTCTTTTGATTAAATGTTTTTTGATTAGTTTTATCTTATATCTATCCTTGAAGTCAATATTTTTAGTCTCAAAAATAATATTCCTATTGGCAATAATCAAATCTGTTATTGGTATGTTCATTGGGCAAATCTTATTGCAATTACCACAAAGAACACAATTAAAACATAAATGCTTGGCTCCATCTATTGTTTCTAAAAATGGCAATACTACATTAGCCATTGGTCCTGTAAATACATTATTATACGGAGCATCTCCTATCAAAGCATAGATAGGACAAACCTTTTTGCATGCATCACAATCAATACAAGTAAGAGCTTTTCTATGTTCTTTATAATCTAATAAATTACTCCTGCTATTATCTATTATAAATAGTTCAATATTATTTGCCGAATTCTTTTTAGGAGTTAAGATGGTTGATAAATTTAAAAGTGAAGTTTTGTTTTTATTTATTGAATATAGTGTTGAGAAGAGTTCAATGTCTTCAATATTTTTAAGGATATTATTAATTGGAAGTACAAATATTTTATACTCTGCTGAAAGAACTAATTCCATTTCTAAAGCAGAGTCAAATACTAAATACAAACTACCTGTTTGAGCAATTGCATATTTAGCTTCAAAAATAACGCATTCTTTTGATTGAGTATTTATTTGTATTTCGTCTTCTTTAAGGTTTTTATATAAGCCCAATTCTTCCATGAATCTACTTTCAAATAAATTAACCTCTTTTATTTTTTTCTCTCTTAAAAACTTTAATAAATCTTCAAAGAACAAATCATAATCTATTTCCCAATTGACCTCTGCTTCATTTTCAACAAATTTCTTATCAAATAATACTAATAATTCATCTATATGATTAATGTATTTTTGTCTTAGATTTGCTGCCCTTTTCTTAACATAGTTATAGTTTTTAAAGGTTTTAAGCACAATATCATCAATATTGTAAGAAATATCAATATCTTTTGGTTTTTCTAAGGCTCGTTTGCAATCGGAGATAAAGAATTTATACTCATTTGTATTCATTACAAGAAAGTATTATTTTATAATAAAGTATATTTATAATAGTATGGATATTTTTTCTACTCTTCTTTGATGTCTGCCACCTTCATAAAGAGTGTTTAGAAATGTTTCAGCTATTTTTAACCCTTCTTCTTCTGTTATAAACCTTGCTGGTAAAGCACAAATATTTGCATTATTATGTTGGCGTGCTAATATTGCTATTTCTTCTTTCCAACATAAAGCAGCTCTAACTTTTGAATACTTATTAGCAGTCATTTGAACACCATTACCACTTCCACACATAATTAATCCAATTTCATAAACTCCTTCATTAATGTCTTTTGATAAAGGATGAATATAATCAGGATAATCGCAACTATCTTTTGAAAATGTTCCATAATCTTTAAATTTATATCCTTTTTTAGAGAGATTTTCTTTTAGGAATTCTTTTAAATCATATCCTGCGTGATCGGAAGCTATAGGAATAATTTTTGAATTAATTGTCATATTGTTTATAACTTTTAATTGGTTAATACTTCTATTATTTTATTTATTTATTTGATTTTAAAGCTTATTAAATAAAAGCAAAGATAGTATATATTTTACAACTATTTTAATTTCAAAGCTAAAAGTTTTAACATATAAATTGTTTATATCTATCTTTTTTTGTTGAAAATTTGTTTATCAAATTAATATCATTTAATTTTGTTGAAAAATTATGAGATTATAAAGAAGTTATAAAGATGATTATTCACAGAAAAATAATAAATAATATAAATTAGTTTTCAACAAAATTACTTATTAGTATATTTGTTAGTAAGTATATAAATTAACTAATAATAAGTTTATTATAGTATAATATTTTATTAATAACTTCTTTATAAACTATATATTTTAAGAAAACAAAAAATAAGTTAGTTTAGTTTTTAACTCAATTAACAGGCTATTATTATAATCATATTTATATAAAAGTAATTATTAAATATATAAAGAAAAAATAAAGATGAATACAAAAGAGACAATTCAAAAGATATTAAAGCTTAAAAAGAAAAAGAATGCAATTATATTAGCACATTTTTACCAGATACCAGAAATACAAGATATAGCGGATTTTGTTGGTGATAGTTTGAATTTAGCACAAAAAGCAAAGGACACAGAATCTGACCTTATACTATTTTGTGGAGTGCATTTTATGGGAGAAACAGCAAAAATACTTAATCCTAAAAAGAAAGTTATTATACCAGATATGGATGCAGGTTGCTCCTTAGCAGACTCATGCCCAGAGGAAGACTTTAAAAAATTCAAAGAACAATATCCAAATCACATAGTTATTTCATATATAAATTGTAGTGCAAAGATAAAAACATTATCTGATATGATATGTACGTCAGGAAATGCTTTACAATTAGTTAATTCATTACCAAAAGATCAGAAGATTATTTTTGCTCCTGACAAAAACTTAGGAGGTTACCTTAATAGAATAACTGGTAGAGATATGGTTCTTTGGGATGGAACCTGCGAGGTACACGAGTTATTAACAGCAGAATACACTCTCAAACAAAAAAAATCTCATCCTGATTATCTCTTAATTGCACATCCAGAATGTAATGATGCAGTGCTTCAAATTGCAGATTATGTTGGTTCAACAGCAGGAATGATTAACTTTGTAAAAGGTCATAATCATAAAAAGTTTTTAGTTGCAACCGAATCAGGAATTGTTTATAAATTAAAGAAGGATAATCCAGACAAAGATTTCATAGTAGTAACCCAAGATGAAACTTGCTCATGTAATGATTGCAGGTATATGAAATTAAATACTCTTGATAAGGTTTTAGCTTCATTGGAAGAAGAAAAATATGAAATTATACTTGACGATAAATTAATTGAAGAGGCTAAAAAACCAATTATAAAAATGCTTGACCTTTCAAGAGAACTTGGAATAATAAAATAATGGATTATTAGTATTAAAATTTGAAATTACTCAAAAAGGATATAAAAAATTAATATTAATATTTTAACATTTAAATTATAATAAACATCTTAATAATAGCTAAATAACTTTACTAAATTATAATTTAGAGAGTGTTTTTTAACATTCTGAGCAAAAAAAAATCATAAAGAAGACCAAGAATACTCATATAATAGTTAATAAATCTTAATTTTATATTGGTGTAATAAAATAGAATCAAATTCTATTTTTTAAATAGTCTAATATAAAAAGAAAATGAAGTTTTAAAATCTAATGACTAAAAAAATTATTATAACAATAATTCTGATTTTCTTTTTCAAAATTTCCTTCTCTCAAAACTTTAAAGAGATTTTTCTTAATATGGATTGCAGAGATAAAGTATGGATAATTACAAGACCCTCAACAGCCATAAAGACAAAAAAGATTGCAAAACAAGTATCTAAATTATCAAGTAATTATCAAAAAGACAAATATTCTGAGTCCACTAGCTACGACCAAGAACAAGATATATTTAGGCATATTTTTTTAATGTACAAACTCTCTTCTAAAATAGGGATTGATAAATCAAGAAGAATTGGAGATATATACGAGAGATATAATGAGAATATTTTTTATAAAAAATCTAATTCTGGATACGATAAGGCAGGAGAAATGATGGATAAATTCAATAACGAAATTGGATTATATCTATTTATGAAATTAGGAAAAGTACATGATGAAATAATAATACAAGAAATTGGGAATCAGATAAAAGAAGGAAACGCAAGAAAAATAAAGAAAGATTCTAAAAACAGTAGTTTAACAATTGATAACAAGATAATTAAAGATAGTATTTGGAAGAAAAATTGGGAAAATGAGAGAGTTTTAATCCAATCTAACAAATAAAAACACTAAAATAATACATAAAACAATGAAACCAAGATTATTAATACTGATAATTCTATTCTCAAACATATTAAATGCTCAATCTTATAAATATGCACACTATTGTTTGGACTCTTTAATTTCAAAGGACTTTAAAGGCAGAGGCTATCAAGAAGATGGAGACAGAAAGGCAGCTAATTTTATTGAAAGTGAACTTAAAAACAACGGGGTTAAAGCTTTGGTAAACAATGTTTATCAACAAAAATTAAAGATAAATATTAATAATATTGAATCTTCAAAACTAAAACTTCATTCAATTGATAGTTCGTTTATGAAGTTAGGAGAAGAGTTTTTAGTTTATGGATCTTCACCGAGTATAGAGCTTAAAATCAAAAATATAAAGCTAATAAAAGTAGATTTTTCAAAAGCAAAGTATATAGAAAATTTAGAAAAATACAAGGATAAAGTTCTTTTATTTGATGTGAAAGAGGTTGATTATATGAAGGTTCATAGCTTTATAAGACTATTAAATGAAAAGAAAATTTCACCTCAAATTTTTATTATTCAGAATTGTGGGAAGATGCAATTCTTCTCTGGACGAGTAAAGTATAAGTTTCCTGTTCTTATGCTTAAAGATAAAGAGTTTAGTAGGAAGATTGACTATTTAGAATTATCAATTAAATCTAAATGGGTAGAAGGTTATGAAACTCAAAATGTTTGGGCAATGGTCGAAGGGACAACACATAAGGATAGTTTTTTTGTTTTTACGGCCCATTACGATCATTTAGGAAAGATAGGAGATGATTGTTATTTTCCAGGGGCAAATGATAATGCCTCAGGCGTTGCAGTACTTATGGATATGGCAAAACATTATGCCCAAAATCCATCAGAGTATTCCATCGTTTTTGTTTTTACAACCGCAGAGGAATTAGGACTTGTGGGAGCGGAGTATGCTGCTGAAAATCCGTTAATTGATTTAAGTAAAGTGAAATTTTTGTTTAATTTGGATATGTGTGGAACGGGCTCAGGAGGAATAGCCTTAATTAATGGTGAAAAAGAGAAGGAAGCCTCTAAGCTTATGGTAGATATAAATAAAGATAAGATATATTTTAATGAAATCAGAATAGGAGGGGAGTCTTGTAATTCAGACCATTGTCCATTTGTAATGAGGGGAGTTCCAGCTTTATTTCTTTTCACTTTTGGCTGCGAATACAATGAATATCACACTGTTTACGATAACGGAGAGGGGCTCTCCTTTACCAAACACCTTGATTTCTGCAATATTCTTAAAGATTTTATCGCCTCATATAAGAGATAACAAAAAGATAATTGCAATTAACCAATAAAAACTTTTATTTAGAAATACTAACTATTTCAAATTCAGCATATATTCCATAGGCTGGTCTAGGGAAATCATATCTTAAATCATGTTGATGCCCTTTAATATTAACCTTTATTGGAGAATCATTTTGGTTATATCCAATATCTTTTATCTTTTCCGGGTTACAAACAAAATATGTCTCAGGCCAACCCTTATCACTTGGAGTAACATTAGTTAATGCGTAATATCCTTGGTACACACCCTCAGACACATAGCCTAAAATATATGTTCCACTTATTTGATTTGGATTGATAATCTCTGTAGAGCAATTACATTCATCATCATCACAAGAAACTATGCTTGTGAAAAATATTGCAGATAATACAATAATTGAAAATAACTTTACTTTTTTCATAATATAAAATATTTATTAATTAGAAATCAATGATTTAAAGTATAAAACATCTAATATTTAGATTATATTTTTATAAATCTTTCTTATCCCAATACTTCTAAAAGCCTTATTTTCCACTTGTGTTTATTAGGTTCATTTTCTATTTATTTTGCAGAAAAAGAGTACTTTATAAGTATAACGAGGCAAAGATAGACTTTGTTTCAGTTTGAACCAAATATTTTTGTAAATAATTTTAGATAAAGGTTTTCAGGGATTTAAAAATTTGTATTTGAAAATAGTGAATTAGAATAAAGATATAGGAAATTATCTTTTGATTCTAAGAAATTAAATCTTGATTCTAATTTTTTCTCTTTTGATTCTAATTTTTCAGTTTACTTTTTAATAATGGAATTTAAAAATTCCATATTCCTAAAACTTTGGACAGATGAGATATTTTATGTATTTTTGTAGCTTGATTTTAAGTATTTCTTTTGATAAAGAAATAGTATGAATTTTAATTAATAGAAAATTATGGATTTTAAGCAAGCTATTTTAGAGGGTATTCCAGATTATCTTCCTGCAAAAAAAGAGTATGACACAACTGTTAATCATGCCCCTAAGAGAAAAGATATTCTCACAAAGAAAGAGAAGAAATTGGCATTGAAAAATGCTTTGAGATATTTTGATGTGAAGTTTCACAAGGATTTAGCTAAGGAATTTGCTGATGAATTGGAAACTTATGGTAGGATTTATATGTATAGGTTTCGTCCTGATTATAAGATGTATGCAAGAGACATTGAGGAATATCCTGCAAAAACAAAGCAGGCTGCTGCCATTATGCTTATGATTCAAAATAATCTTGATTACGCTGTTGCTCAACATCCTTGGGAACTTATAACTTATGGAGGCAATGGAGCAGTTTTTCAAAATTGGGCTCAATATCGCCTAACTATGAAGTACTTAGCTGAAATGACCGAAGAGCAAACTCTTGTCATGTACTCAGGACACCCAATGGGCTTATACCCAAGCCATAAGGATGCTCCAAGAGTTGTTGTTACAAACGGAATGGTTATTCCTAATTATTCAAAGCCAGATGATTGGGAGAGGTTTAATGCTCTTGGTGTTTCGCAATATGGACAGATGACAGCAGGAAGTTATATGTATATTGGGCCACAAGGAATTGTTCATGGAACAACTATAACTGTCTTGAATGCAGGAAGAAAGATTGGAACTGATGGGCTTGCAGGTAAATTATTTATTACAGCTGGTTTGGGAGGAATGAGTGGTGCTCAGCCTAAGGCTGCAAATATTGCTGGTTGTGTTTCAATTACTGCCGAGATTAATCCAAAGGCAACCCATACAAGACACTCTCAACACTGGGTTGATGAGGTTTATGACAATTTAGAAGAGCTTTGGAAAAGAGTAAATAAAGCAAGAGAGAATAAAGAAGTTGTTTCCTTTGCTTATAAAGGTAATGTGGTTGATTTATGGGAGTATGCTGCCAACAATAATATTAAGGTAGAATTAGGGTCTGACCAAACCTCTCTTCACAACCCTTGGGCAGGAGGCTATTATCCTGTTGGAGTGAGTTTTGAAGAGGCAAACAGAATGATGGCAGAGGAACCTGATAGGTTCAAAGAAAAAGTTCAGGAAAGTTTAAAAAGACATGTTGCTGCAATTAATAAATTAACCGCAAATGGAATGTATTTCTTTGATTATGGAAATGCGTTTTTGTTGGAGAGTTCAAGGGCAGGAGCTGATGTAATGAAGGAAGATGGAACTTTCCGCTACCCTTCTTATGTCCAAGATATAATGGGGCCAATGTGTTTTGATTATGGTTTTGGTCCTTTCCGTTGGGTCTGCACCTCTGGTAAGAGTGAGGATTTGGATACTTCTGACCATATTGCTATGGAAGTGTTGGAGCAAATTGCAAAGACTTCTCCTAAGGAGATTCAGCAACAAATGAGAGATAATATTCAATGGATTAAGGGGGCGAAAGAGAATAATTTGGTTGTAGGTTCACAGGCAAGAATTCTTTATGCTGATTGTGAAGGTAGAACTAAAATAGCTGAAGCTTTTAATAAAGCTATAAAGGAAGGCAAGATTAGTGCACCTATTGTTTTAGGAAGAGACCATCACGATGTTTCAGGAACGGATAGCCCATTTAGAGAAACCTCTAATATTTATGATGGTTCCTCTTTCACATCTGATATGGCTGTTCAAAATTGTATTGGAGATAGCTTCCGGGGTGCAACATGGGTTTCATTGCATAATGGAGGAGGAGTAGGCTGGGGAGAAGTTATTAATGGAGGTTTTGGAATGGTTATTGACGGTTCTGATGATGCTGATAGAAGACTTAAAAATATGCTATTTTGGGACGTTAATAATGGAATATCACGAAGAAGTTGGGCAAGAAACGAAGGAGCTGTTTTTGCAATTAAAAGAGCTATGGAAGTAGAACCACGACTAAAAGTAACACTTCCTAATATTGCTGACGAGAATTTAATAGATAGCATTTTTAAATAAAACTATTTACTATTAATAGTTTACATAACTTGTTTCATATGAAACTCTAAGTAAGTGGTAGTAGAATTATAGATATATGAAAAGATGGTTTGCTCTTTATGTTCAGTCAAGAAAAGAAAAGGTTGTTGAAAGAGAGCTATTGAAAGATGGTTACGAAGTTTATCTACCAATAAAGAAAGAGCTAAGACAATGGAAAGATAGGAAGAAAGTGGTAGAGATGCCATTGATTTCTTCATATATATTCACATATATTGAAGAAAATGATATGTGGGATATTGTTAGAAAGAGCGGTTGCATTAAGTTTATTTGGTTTAATGGTAAGCCTTGTCCCATTCCTGATAATCAAATAGAATCTATAAAACTACTATTAGCAAAAGATATTGATATAGAATTTGACAATCAAATCCAACTCACCAAAGGCAATAAAGTTAGAATAGTTGAGGGAGCATTTGCAGGGTTAGTTGGGATAATTAAACATAAAGAAGGTAAGAGTAATTTTGCAGTAAGAATAGATGCCTTAGCAATAGACTTAACCATAACATTAGATAAATCAAACCTTCATTTAGTTGAAGCTATATCGGAAGAAAATTAAGGATACAATAATATTAAAATAAAATTAAACCTAAAATTATCATGAAACAATTTTTTAAATTTATGTTCGCTTCTTGCTTAGGAGTGTTCTTATCCACAGTATTAGTAATAATACTCCTTTTTGCTATAGGAACTTCAATTATAAGCTCCTCAACCAAGAGTGTTCCTAAAATAGAAGAAAACTCAGTCTTAGTTATAAAATTAGACAAACCTATTTACGACAGGGAAGTGTCTGATTTCTCTGCTTTGTTTACCCAAAGCCAAGAAGATATTGATATTAGTGCATCAATAGGGCTAACAGAGTTTATTTCAGTAATAAATAAGGCTAAAACAGACCCAAAAATCAAAGCTATAATGTTAGATTTATCTTATCTTCAAGCTAAAGGTTGGGCAACTGTTCAAGAAATGAGAGATGCCTTAGTTGATTTTAAAACATCTAAGAAAAAGATATATGCTTTTTCCGATAGCTATTCTCAAAACGCATATTATCTTGCAACCGTAGCAGATCAAATCTCTCTTAATCCAGTTGGAAATTTACAATTAACAGGGCTTGGAGGGCAGGTTATGTTCGTAAAAGACCTTTTGAATAAGTTTGAAATAGATGTTGAACTCATACGTCCTGCCAATAACGATTACAAAAGTGCAGGCGAAATGTTTGTAAACAGCAAGATGAGTGAAGCCAATAGAACACAAGTTAAGGCATATATCGGTTCCATTTGGGAATATATTGCAAATGATATGTCTCAATCAAGAAAGATAGATATTGCAACTTTCAATAATAATGTATCTAATCTTGAAACCTTTATTGCAGCAGATGCTTTAAAGAACAAATATGTTGATAACCTAACTTTTAGAACTGATTTGCAAGATAAAATCAAGAAAGATTTGAAATTGGAAAAAGTTAATTGGGTTCAATATAAGAAGTATAGAAGTTCAATAGTTGATATAATGCCAAAGGGTAAAGACCAAATAGCAGTAATTTATGCTTTTGGCGATGTTGGACAAGGTAAAGGTGGAGATTTGTCTATTGGGAGTGAAACAATAGTAAGAGAACTAAAAAGAGCGACAGATAATAGTAGGGTTAAAGCCATTGTCCTTAGAATTAATTCTGGTGGAGGCGATGCAATAGCTTCTGAACAAATGACAAATGAAGTAATAAAAGCTAATAAAATAAAGCCTGTTATTGTTTCAATGGGTGATGTTGCAGCCTCAGCAGGCTATGAAATGGCTTGCGGAGCAACAAAGATTGTTGCTAATCCAACAACCATTACAGGTTCAATAGGAGTCTTTGGAGTGGTTCCAAACTTTGGCAAAGCATTGAAAAAAAGCATAGGAATAGGATTTGACACTATTCAAACAAACAAAAATTCAATCTTCCTATCAGCCGTATCACCTATGTCCTCAGACACAAGAATAGTTATGCAAAGGAGTATAGATGAGTTCTATAAGAACTTTGTTAATAGGGTTGCAACAGGAAGAAACAAAACAGAGCAGTATATAGATAGCGTTGCAAAAGGTAGGGTTTGGTCAGGCAAAGACGCAAAGGCATTAGGTTTGATTGATGAATTTGGAGGCTTGAACAAAGCAATAGAAATTGCAGCTAAGGAGGCTAAAATCAAGGACTATGGAATAATTCCTCTTCCACGAACAAAAGATATAACAGAGCAAATATTTAGTGCAATGGGACAGGAAGCTGAGTTAAAGCTTTTTGCTAAAAACTTAGGTAAACCATATTCTTTCTTCTTAGAACTTAAAAGCATTTCCGACATGAAAGGTGTTCAAGCGAGAATACCTTATATAATTAGTTTTGAATAAGAAATAAACAACTTATTTCAAGCTTTACCCAAAAGGATAGCTTGGTGTTATTTTTTATATTGTGTATTTTAGAAAAACACATTAAATAATTGTGGCGTAGAGTTTAAATAAAAATAAATTAGAACTTAGTTTTACGGATTTAGAACTTGATTCCAATTAGACAGAACTAAGTTCTAATTTTACCAAACTAAGTTCTATTCATCACTCTAACTATTCTCAATAATTTTAATCTTAAATTTTACGAGCCTTTTCTATATTAGAGATAAATTTTTCGTATTTTATTCTTTGGATAGGGGAGTTTTTCTTTGCTTTTTTAAATAGGAGTTTATCCATTTCATCTTTGTTCATTGCCATAAGCAAGTCTTGCATATCAGGATTAAGTCCAAGTATTTTAGAGTCCTTAATTGCTGTTTTTTGATTCCATGGACAAGTGCTTAAACACACATCGCAACCAAAGACATAGCCATTTAATTCTATATTATTTGGAATACTATCCTTGTTTTCAATGGTTTGATACGATGAACAAAGATTTGCATTGATTATATTGTCATTAAGAATTGCTTTATTGGGGCAAGACCCAATGCAATTTACACAATCTTTGCATAAATCCTCTTCTAAATAAGTGTTATAATCAGTTGAGTAATTTGTTATAATTTCTCCGATAAGTATCTTGCTTCCAAATGTTTTATTTATTAAAAGAGAATTTTTTCCAATCCAACCTAAGCCCGATTCTTTTGCTATTAATTTTTCAAATAACGGGGCAGAATCAATGCAAACTTTGGCTTGGAAATCAGGATATATATCTTGTATGCAGTTGATTAAGTTGTAAAGGGCTTGTTTTATTGATTTATGATAGTCATTATAGAGACTATATGAGGCAAACTTTAAGGGGTTATTATTCTTGTTATCAGTTGTTTCAATATTATATGATGTTATAAAACTAATGATGGATTTTGAATTTTCAAGTAGGAGAGAGGGCTTTCTTCTTATTTCAAGATAATTCTCTAAGTACTGCATTTCAGCGTTATACCCTTTGTTTAACCAGTTAGAAAAGCTAAAAGTATCAAATTCTTTTACCTTAATTGCTCCACAGTCCTGAAAACCAATTTTTAAGGCTAAGGATTTTATGATTTGAAAGTCAATAAACTTATCCATTATAATTAGAAATTCCTTTTCTCTACTTCGTAGGAATAAATAGTTTTATTCTCCAACATTCCTTTTATTGCTTCTAAGAATTTCTTTATTGAAACAGAATGTTTTCTTGCTTTTAGTGTTACTTCAATATCTTCAAAGCCATCTTTTACAAAGAATGTTAGATTTGCTTTCCCTTTTGATTTTTTGGCAATATTAGTTATTTCTGTAACGAAATTCTCTGTTATGTTCTCCAAAGGTATTATTAATTTAATCCCTTTTCCATAATTGTCAAGCAGTTCGTCTAATGGTTCAATTTCCTGTATTTTAAATTCTAATGTGTCTTTGGATATATCATCTCCCCATCCTTTTTTCTTTACGGTGGCTTTTATTATAACAAACAAGCCTTCAATCACATATTTATTGAAATTAATATAGTCTTTTCCAAAAAGAGCAATCTCTCTACTTGCTGTTTCGTCCTCAAAGACAAACTTACCAAAGGCTTTACCTGTTTTGGTTGTCTTTTGTTCGCAATTAGTCATTGTCCCAGTAATATAAAGAGTCTTATCTTCAAAAGAGCTTAAATCTTCTGTCAATTCTTCAAGAGTGGTGTTTTCAAAGAGCTTCTTTTCAAGAGCAAACTTATCCAAAGGATGCCCAGATAAATAGAAACCTATTGATTCTTTTTCGTATTTGAGGAGTTCATTATTTGTCCAATGCTCACATTGAGGGATTTCAGGCTCATATAAAACATTATCTTCCAAATCTCCAAACAAAGAAACTTGAGAAGAATTTTCATCTTCCTTAAATTTATTTCCATATTTTATTAATCGTTCAATAAGGGATTCTTCTCCATTATTAGAGGTCTTAATCATTTGAAAATATTGTGCTCTATGAACATTCTCAAAGCTATCAAAAGCTCCTGCACTTATTAAGGCTTCAATGCATCTTTTATTTATAGTTTTAAGACTAACCCTTTTAATGAAATCAAAAGGACTTGTGTAGATTCCATTCAATTCTCTTTCTTTTATTATCTCTTCTCCTGCATTTGCTCCAACGCTCTTAATGGCAGCCAATCCAAAACGTATTTCTCCCTTTTTATTAACAGTAAAATCAAGGTCAGATTCATTAATATCGGGACCAAGAACAGGGATTTTCTGTCGTTGTGTTTCTTCAATATAATAGGTTATCTTCTTAATGTCATTAAGGTTATGAGTAAGAACAGAAGCCATATATTCAGCAGGATAATGAGCTTTTAGCCATGCAGTTTGGTAGGCAATATAAGCATAACAGGTAGAGTGTGATTTGTTGAAAGCGTATTCAGCAAATTTTTCCCAATCATGCCATATCTTCTCAACCAAAGTAGCGTCTAATCCATTTTCTTTACTTCCTTTAATAAACTTCTCTTTAAGCTCGTCCATTTCAGCTCTCTTTTTCTTTCCCATAGCCTTACGAAGTTTATCAGCTTCTCCTTTTGTGAAACCTGCAATGGCTTGTGAAAGTTGCATAACTTGCTCTTGATAAACAGTAATCCCATAAGTCTCGTCCAAATATTTTTCCATTATTTCAGGAAACTCGTAATGGACTTTCTCTATCTTGTGTTTTCTTGCAATATAGTTAGGAATATACTGCATTGGACCAGGACGATAAAGAGCATTCAAAGCAATTAAATCTTCAAACCTATCGGGTTTAAGATATTGCATATGTTGTCGCATACCATCACTTTCAAATTGGAAAGTCCCAATAGAGTCTCCTCTTTGGAAGAGTTCATAGGTTGCCTCATCGTTTAATGGAATCTCTCTTGGATTTATATGTATTTGATGAGTTTTCTGAATATTAACACAAGCATCCTTAATTATTGAAAGCGTCTTTAAACCTAAGAAGTCCATCTTTATCATTCCAACATCCTCCACAAACTTTCCCTCAAATTGAGTAATCATTGTCTCAGAATCTTTTGCAGAAGCCAGAGGTATATATTTAGATAACTCATCAGGGCCAATAATAACTCCGCAAGCATGCGTACCAATATTCCTAATAGAACCTTCAAGCTCTTTGGCAAACTTCAATGTCTTTTTAACTAAATCAGAACCATTCTCCAAGGCAACCTTAAGTTCAGGGACTTCATTATAAGCTTGTTCAAGAGTTGTGCCAGGCTTCTCAGGAACAAGTTTAGATAATCTATTGGCTTCGTCTAAGGGCAATTCCAACACTCTTGCTACATCCTTAATAGAACTTTTGGCTGCCATTGAACCAAAGGTTATAATTTGAGCAACTTGGTCAGTACCATATTTCTCTTGAACATATTCCAAGACCCTTGCTCTTCCGTCATCATCAAAATCAACATCAACATCAGGCAAAGAGATTCTATCAGGATTTAAAAACCTTTCAAATAAAAGTCCATACTTAATAGGGTCAATAGCAGTAATTCCTAAACAATACGCAACGACACTTCCTGCGGCAGAACCTCTTCCTGGTCCAACAATAACATCTAATTTGTCCTGTGCATAGTTAATAAAATCCTGTACAATTAAGAAATAACCAGGAAAACCCATGTTTTCTATTGTGGCAAGTTCAAAATCAATTCTCTCATTCAACTCATCAGATATTTCTTCTCCATAGCGTTTAGTTGCACCTATTGAAGTTAAATGTCGTAAATAAGCATTCTCAAATTTAGTTCTAATAATTCTATCATAGCCTCCCTTTTTCTCAATAATTTCTTGTGAGAACTCTGATTCAATTATCTCCTTAGGATATTTCGTATAAAACTCATCAATTGAGCCAAAGCTCTCAGGAATATCAAACATAGGAAGAATAGGGTCTCGATTTAATTCATACTTCTCAACCTTATCAACAATCTCCTGAGTATTAGCAATTACCTCAGGAATATCCTTAAACAATTCTTCCATCTGCTCTTGGCTTCTTAAATACTCATTACCTGTATAAAGTAATTTAGTATCTTCACTTAGCTTTTTGCCAGTATTAAGACAGATTAAAATTCTATGAGCATCAAAGTCAGAAGCATTAATATAGTGAACATCATTTGTAGCAATAACTTTCACTCCATACTTATTGGCAATTTCAATTAATATAGCATTAACCTCTTTCTGCTCCTTTAAGCCATGGTTCTGAATCTCTAAATAGTAGTCATCACCAAAAACTTTCTTGTATTGCTCTACGGTGTTTTCAGCATCCTTAATATTGTTTGAAAGAATAAATTGAGGAACAATACCTCCCAAACAAGCAGAAGTACAAATTAAACCCTCACTATATTCAAAAAGTAATTCTTTATCAATTCTTGAAGTACGATAGAAAGCCTTTGGGTCAAAAGAAAAAGAATTTAGCTTCATTAGATTATGATATCCCTTCAAGTTTTTTGCAATAAGAATTAAATGATCTCCACTCATATTCTTTCCGTCTTTTGCAAACCGACTTCCCCTTGCAACATAAACCTCACAACCAATTAAAGGCTTAATCCCTGCTTTCTTTGCCTCATTGTGAAACTCCAAAACACCATACATATTTCCATGATCAGTAATTGCCAAAGCTTCCATAGAAAACTCCTTTGCCTTATTAATCAAACCGGAAATGCTCGCAGCACCATCTAAGATAGAATATTGAGAGTGAACGTGAAGATGTGTAAACTTAGCCATAAAAATTAGAATTTATTATAATAAAGAATCATCTGCAAAGATAATGAAGTTCCTACGCCAAAAGAAAAGAAAAAAGCGAAAAAGTTATTAACAATCCTCAAAAATAACCAAAATATAGCCATTTAAATCCTCCTTTTGACACTCTTTTTAATCTTCCGAATAATATATCTTCAAAGAAATTGTATTTTTGCAAAATGAAAATTGCGGCATTGGTTTCGGGAGGTGTGGATAGTTCGGTTGTGGTTCATCAGCTAAAAGAAATGGGCTACGACCCTACAATATTCTACATTAAAATAGGAATGGAAGACAAGGATGGTTATATTGACTGCCCTTCGGAAGAAGATATTGAGATAACTTCCTATATTGCCAAGAAATATGCTTGCAAATTTGAGATTGTTTCGCTTCAAGAGGATTATTGGAAGGAGGTTGTCTCCTACACAATTGAGGCTGTTCGCAGGGGACTTACACCCAATCCAGATATGATGTGCAATAAGCTGATTAAGTTTGGAGCCTTTGAGAGAAAATGGGGAAAGGAGTTCGATAAGATTGCAACAGGACACTATTGCACAACGACTAAGATAGGGGAGAAGGTATTTCTCTCCACGGCAAAGGACAAACAAAAAGACCAAACTTATTTCTTGGGTCAGATAAACTATATGCAGGTTTCAAGATTAATGTTTCCTATTGGTAATCTCCTAAAATCTGAGGTTAGGAGTATTGCAAAGGATAATCATCTCCCAAGTGCCTACCGCAAGGATAGCCAAGGGATTTGTTTTTTAGGAAAGATAAACTATAATGATTTTATTCGCAGGTATTTGGGCGAAAGAAAAGGGGATATTATTGAACTTGAAACGGGGAAAAAGATAGGCTCGCATAATGGATACTGGTTCCACACCATAGGACAACGCAAAGGACTGGGTTTGAGCGGAGGCCCTTGGTTTGTAGTTAGGAAAGATATAGAAGAAAATATACTCTACGTCTCACAAGGATACGACCCTCAAACTCAATACGGAAGGATAGTGAACCTAAGTGGTTTTGAGTTTATTACAGAAGATGTCTGGGGGAATTTTAATGACGAAAAACAAATAATGTTCAAAATCCGACATAGCCCAGAGTTCATTAAAGGAAAAGTAAGAAAAATTAAAGAGATATATACCATAGAATCAGAAGAAAAAATTCAAGGAATTGCCTCAGGTCAGTTTGGTGTGATATACGATAATGAAGGAAAACTATGCTTGGGTTCAGGCGTAATTATTTAGAATTCAACCTCTCTGCTCTGCGAAGAAGCCTGAGAATAGCCCTCTCTTCTTTGGCAATTTTCAACTCCTTAGTAACCCGACGATTAATCTTTTGCAATTGCGTTAAATCGCTAATTCCCAATAGTTCAAGCTCTCTTAAAAACAATAAAGCACAAGCATAAGCATCCGAATCAGCATTATGATGCTCCAACTCAATGTTTTCCTGCTTGCAAAGGAAATCTAAGGAAGCTTTCTTTGAGTCCTTCCAAACAATCCTTGCAGTACGATAAGAACAGAAGTAACGAAATTTTGGCTCCTCCAACTTATATTGCCCCAGGGTCTTACGCAAAACCCTTATATCAAAATCCGCATTATGAGCAACCAAGGTTTGATTCTCAATAAAGGGCTTAATCTGGTGCCAGAGTTCATCAAACTCTGGTTCAAATTCAACATCCTCTTTGTGAATTCCATGAATCTTTTGTGCATAGAAGTGAAAATAAGGATAACAGGAAGGCTTAATCAGCCAATGTTTAACCTCCACAACCTTAGAGTTCCTCACAAGAGCAAGACCCAAAGAACAAGGATGAAAACTATCAGCAGTCTCAAAATCAATGGCAACAAAATCTATCATAAACCGAATTAAAGTATTAGAAATTAACCTCTAAGGCCGCCCCTATGGAAGCCAAATACAATTGTGCAAAGGTAGGAAGTTTTTTAATACTAATATAAATTTTTAACCCCAAGTTCCAAATTGCGATTATTGAATTAACACGTAGGGGATTGGAATTAATTGGGCGAACACATTGATTTATTGGGCGAACACATTGATTTATTGGGCGAACACATAGGTTCGCCCCTACAAACATTGAATTAACACGTAGGGGCGAACCTATGTGTTCGCCCTAAATATCATATATTTGCCCAAAATATTTATATGTTCGCACCTAATATCCATATCCCAAAACAAAATATCCGTAATAATCCAGAAAATATCCATCCTCCAAAACAAAACAACCGCCTCTGCCCAAAAAACAACCATAAAAAACCAAAAAATAACCTCCCCACAAAAAACAAGTCCCATTAAAAAACATTTAAGTGGAGTTTAAATTTGCTCAGGTTCCGTTAAAAAACGCTCCATGTTCCGTTTAAAGCACTTTTTTACCTCAAAAACGCCCCTTTCTTCCCTTTGCTTATACCCTAATTCCATATTTAAATCACTAAATTCCAGCCTGTTGCCATTAAAGAAAATCCCTATTATTTTTAACGGAACCCAAGCAAATTTTAACGGAACCTGAGCGAAATTAGGTTCCGTTAAAAAACGCTCAGGTTCCATTAAAAAACGCTCAGGTTCCGTTAAAATTCGCTCAGGTTCCATTAAAAAACGCTTAGGTTCCGTTTAAGTTCAATCGGGTTAAGTTTCCTTTTATTTTATCTCCATTAAATAATGCGGAAACGAAACTATTTGATAGAAAATCTCCATTAAATAATACGGAAATGAGATTATAGGATAGAAAAAATCCACGAAACAAATTTTTTATTCCTTTTGGAAATTTTCAAACCTAAGGGTAAGTGCCTGAATATAAATCTATTTATTGTAGGAAGCTAAGCCCTTTTCTAAAAATGAAACAAAATTATCAACACTCCTATCATAACCTTTTGGAGTGTTAAGCAAATTCCCTTCGGCATCCATCAAAACATAAAGAGGCTGAGCATTAGCATTATAGGTCTCTATCTGATAGTTGTGATTCTTCTTGCCAAGTGTCTTTACTACACTCCCGTCTTTAAGGGTTACCCACTCGTTCTCAGGAAGTTTAATCCAATTGGCATCTGCATATAGGGCTACCATAACATAATCTTGTGTGAGTATGGTTTTAACTCGTTTGTCCTCCCAAACATAGTATTCCATCTCGCGACAATTGGCACAGGTCTTGCCCGTAAAGTCCACAAAGATAGGCTTGTTTACTTTCTTGGCATAGGCCTTAGCTTCTTCAAGGTCGAAAAAGCCTTCAAAGCCAGTAGGGAAATGAAGCAAATCGGCATATTTCCTATTGGCTGGAAGGGAATTAGGATTGGTTTCTTGGGTATAGGATTTGTTCGCATTTTCAAGGATTGAACGCTCTATATTAAAGTCTTGTGTTGTCATAGGGGGAACGTAGCCCGAAATCGCTTTTAGGGGTGCTCCCCAAAGTCCTGGCAACATGTAAAGAGAGAACGAAAAGGATATTATGGCAAGGAATAATCTGCCTACTCCAATTTGTTGGAGCTCACTATCTCCCTTGAATTTCAGCTTGCCAAGTAGGTATAGTCCCAAAAGTGTGAAGACAACTATCCACAAAACTAAGTAGGTTTCTCTGTCCAAAAGTCCCCAGTTGGCACTAAGGTCTGCCATTGAGAGAAATTTTAGTCCAAGGGCTATTTCTAAAAATCCAAATACAATCTTAGTTGTGTTTAGCCACGAGCCAGACTTCATCTTTGTAAGCATATGAGGGAACAAAGCCAAAAGGGTAAATGGTAGGGCAAATCCAAGGGCAAATCCTATCATGGAAAAGAAGAATACTAAGCTATTGGTTGAGCTGGATGCAACGCCCATTAGGGCGGCTCCTAAGATTGGGCCTGTGCAGGAGAAGGAAACTAATACGGTTGTTAGTGCAATAAAGAATGCTCCTATATATCCTCCTTTGTCGGCTCCTTTGTCTGATTTGTTTATCCAAGAAGAAGGTAGGGTTATTTCGAACATCCCAAAGAACGAGAAGGCAAAAAGCATAAAGATAATAAAGAAAAGTATGTTTGGAACCCAGTGGGTTGATATTATATACATTGCGTCTTTGCCTAAGAGTAAGGTAAGGGCTAAGCCAAGTACTGCAAAGATAAATATGATGGAGCCTCCAAAGAAGAAGGCTTCTTTTAGTCCTTGTTTTCTGCTTTTCTTTCCTTTCATAAAGAAACTTATGGTCATGGGAACCATAGGGAATACGCATGGGGTTACAAGGGTTAAAAGTCCTGCTCCAAGGGAGATAAGGAATATCATAAGCATAGAATCGGTTTTTTCTTTTTCTTTCGTGGTAGGTTCAATTATGGAACTCTCCGAAAGAACTAAGGTCTGACTCTGGGTGATTGACTCTGATATGGTTGGAGTGGTATCTTCTTCCGTTTTAGATGCTTTTGGGTTGCCTTTAACTTCAAAACTAAATGCTACATCGTCAGGAGGAATGCAAAGTCCTTTCTCGCAGAGCTGGAAATTAACGTTACCTTTTATTTTGAAGTCCTTTTCGCTTCTGATTTTTATCTTTTGACGAAAAATAACGGAGCCATCAAAATGGCGTGTGGTGTCTTTTGCGTATATGTCGTAGGTAGAAATTGCTTTGGGTTCTAAAACATTTCCTATTCTTTGGTAATCTTGGCTTTTTTCGAAGGTAAATTCTATTGGGAGTTCGGTTCCTTTTGTGTGTTGGGAATAAATATGCCATCCATCTTTTAATTTCACCCTCAGCTCTAACTCTGCAATTGAGTCGTTAATCTTATTGGTCTTGAAAGTCCAAGAGGCTTGCGAAAAAGCGTTCAAACTCCAAAGAGAAAGAAGGCTAATTGCTAATATAAGTTTTATTTGTTTCATTTTCTATGTGTTATTTAATGCTTTTTATTTGTTAAATTATTTCTATCTTATCCATAAGGAAGGGTTTAGTATGGTGTTTCCTTTCCAGATTTGGAAGTTAAACTCCGAAACGTTATCGTTGTTTGTGTAAACTTTCCCTAAGGTTTGTTTTGTTGCGACCTTTGTTCCCAAAGAAACATTAACTCCAGAAATATTGGTATAAACGCTTAGATAGTCTCCATGACGGAGGATTATAACGCTTTGCCCGTTTGGTCCCTTGAATATCTTTGAGACCACTCCTTCAAAAACAGCTCTGATTTCGGCTCCTTTTGGGGTGCGGATATCTATTCCGTTGTTGTCAATGGTGATTCCTTTTATGTCAGGGTGAGGATGTTTCCCGAAATTGCTTGTAACAACTCCTTGCTGGGTTGGCCAGGGGAGTTTCCCTTTATTTGCCGAGAAAGTATTAGAAAGCTTTACTTCCTCAGGGGTAGCACTCATCACGTATTTTGTTGCCTCTGACGTTTTATCCGCACTCTTGGTCTTGCTGCTCTTGGAGCTTTCTTCCTTAGCTTTCTTAGCTTTTGCTGCAATTGCTGCTTGTTTTCTGACCTCTTGTGCAATTGCTGCATTGATTTCGTTTTGGAGTTTTTTCCTTCTGGCTTGTTTTTCTTTGATTTGCTTGGTGAGTTGTTTTTCTTTTTTGCTAAGCTGGTTAATATTCTTTTGCTTAACTTTTTCTTCTTGGGTCAAGCTCTGTTTGTTCTTCTCTTCTTGTTGTAGCAGGCTTTCTTGGTTCTTTTTCTTTATTGAAAGCTCGTTGGTCTTCTTCTCCAATTCGTCTGACTTACTTTGAATATTTTGTATCATATTCTTTTGCCTGTTGCCATACTGACGAAAGAAAACATATCTCTGGTAGGCTTGACGATAGTTCTTTGAAGAGAAGATAAATAGGATTTTATCGGTAGAGGTTTTATTCTTTTGGGCATAGCGAAGCATTTTGGCGTAGTCTTGCTTCAATACTTTTATCTCTTGATTGATTTCAACGATAGATTTCTGAGTGCTGCGGATTTCTCCGTTAAGCATACTCATCTGTTGTGAAATATTATTGATAAGTTTTTGACGAGAGGCAATTTTTTTCTTTAAGATAGAGAGTTCTGATGCCGATAATCTCTTGGTGTTCTTAGTTTCTTTAAGGATTGCGTTAATTGCATTGATTTCTCTTTCTATTTTAGCTTTTTCGTTTTCTAATTTCTGCCTATCCTGAGCATTGGAATAAAAACAAAATACAAGTAAAAGACAGGTTAGAGTAAATGTCTTTAAATTAAATGGTTTAATATGATATTTTGAGTTGAACATGCTTTGTCGGAAAATTAATTGCCAAAATTACAAATAATATATTAAATGGAGTAAATTAGCTTAATTTTATTGTTAATCAATAAGCGGAACTTAACTAAAAAAGACCTGTCCTTTAAACAGAAAGTCCTGATAATTTGTGTTTAATATTATTTCTTTTTGAAGAATTACTATGTTTTTTCCTCACAACATCAAATAAAGTACTTTCCTAATTAAAAAGTAGTTCCCAACAAAATATTTATTAAAAAATATTCATTTATGTTTATTTTTAAGAATAAATATATATATCTTTGCAGCATTAAATTATACATATATTTTACATCTAATATTATTTGTTATGAGTGAAGCTAAGAAAGTAGTGAAAAGATATTCTGACGAAGAGTTGAATGAGTTTAAAGCTATTATTGATGAGAAATTGGTTAAAGCCAGGGAAAATCTTGCTATGTTATTAGAGGCTGCTTCAAATGATGCTAATGATTTAGGAGACACTTCTCCAACATTCAAAGTATTGGAAGAGGGTAGTAGCGTTCAGTCAAAAGAAGAGAACGCTAATATGGCAGCCAGACAACAAAAGTTTATTAAGGATTTGGAGGCTGCATTAATCAGGATTGAAAACAAAACTTATGGCATTTGTCGTATTACAGGAGAATTAATTCCTAAGGAACGTTTACGTTTAGTCCCTCATGCAACCCTAACAGTGGAGGCAAAGAACATGCAAGGACAAAACAAGCCAATTAAACGGAAATAAGCTAAATGAAAAAGCCTTTTATCCTAATCTTTATAGTTCTGATTATTGATCAGGTCTTAAAGATATGGATTAAACTTAACATGACCATTGGACAGGAGATTTCTCTTATTGGTTCTTGGTGTAAGATTCATTTTATTGAGAACGAAGGGATGGCTTTTGGAATGAGTTTTGGAGGAGATTGGGGCAAATTGCTGCTAACTCTTTTCCGTATTATTGCCTCTGTGCTTATTTTCATGTATCTAAGGAAGCTTATCAAAAGAAAAGAATCTAAGTTAATAATATATAGTATGGCTCTGATTTTTGCAGGAGCTGTGGGGAATATTATTGATTCTATGTTTTATGGGTTAGTGTTTTCAGAGAGTACTTTCTTTCAACAAGCAGTAATGTTTCAAGGGGGCTACTCATCCTTTCTTTATGGTAAGGTTGTAGATATGTTTTATTTTCCTTTAATAGATACAACTTTTCCTCTATGGATGCCTTTTGTTGCGGGAGAGCCTTTCCGTTTTTTTAATGCAATTTTTAATATAGCTGATATTTCTATTACTATTGGTGTTTGTTTATTGATTATTTCTTTATTATTTGTGCCCAAGGGTAAAAGAGAAATATCAGCAAGCATAGAAAAAGAAGAAAAAGAAGAAGGAATAGAAAATAATAATATTTAGTATAATTGTGGAGATTCTAATAATTCTTGTTTTAATTTTGATTAATGGTGTATTCTCAATGTCGGAGATTGCTGTTGTTTCTTCTCGTCGTTCCAAATTAGAATCTCTGACGAAAAAGGGTGACCAAAATGCCAGAAAGATATTAAAAACGGCTGAACATCCTGAGTATTTTCTTTCAACGGTTCAAATTGCCATAACTGCAATTGGGCTTATAACAGGATTGTATTCGGGCAAAAGCCTTTCTGTTCCTCTGAGTAATTTTCTTTTAAAATTAGGTTTGGGAGCTTCTTCCATTTGGGTAGCTCATGTGTTGGTTGTTATAGTAATTACTTATCTTACCTTGGTCATTGGGGAATTACTTCCCAAAAAAATAGGCTTGAATAACCCTGAAAAGATTGCAAGCAGGATAATTTCTCCTATGAACCTTCTTACCAAACTAACATATCCTTTTGTTGTGTTATTATCGTGGAGTACTAATTTATTAATAAAGATTTTTGGGATAAAGAAGAATACTAATTCTGTTATAACAGAAGATGAAATCAAACAAATAATAAACGAAAGTACAGAGGTTGGAGAAATACAAGAAGTAGAGCAAGATATTGTTGAAAGAGTTTTTAGTTTGGGTGATAGAGATATCTCGTCATTAATGACTCACAGAAACGATTTTGAATGGTTTGATGTTAATGATAGTTTTAGTCAGATAAAGGAAAAATTATCTCAACATATACATTATATCTATCCTGTTGCAGACAAATCTTTGGATAATATTATTGGTGTAGTGTTTTTAAAAGATATGTTTAATAAGCAGGAAGGTACAATAAGAGATATAGTTAAGGAACCTCAGTTCTTGCCTGAGAGTTCGAGTGCTTATCATGCCTTAGAAATTTTTAAAGCAAAGAAGATAAACTATTCTTTAATTATTGACGAATTTGGGTTAATTATAGGAATGGTTACAATGAATGATATTTTAGAGTCTTTGGTTGGCTCTGCTGACCAAATAGGGATAAGAGATGAGTATGAAATGAAAAAAAGAGAAGATGGGACTTGGCTTGTTGATGGTCAATATCCGTTTTTTGATTTTCTAAGTTATTTTGAATTGGAAAATAAATATCAAGAATTAGATTATAATACCCTAAGTGGTTTAATTTTGGATTTAATTGGGAAAATACCAAAAGAAGGGGATAAAATTAATTGGGAAATGTTTTGTTTTGAGATAGTTGATATGGATTTAGCAAGAATAGATAAGGTGGTAGTTTCAACAATAAAATAGGATAAAACAAAAAAAAATCTTCAATAAATTTGTGGAATAAAATATCTTTAATACTTTTGCACTATCTAAAAAAGAAGTTTTAATACAATTACAATTAATAATTAATAACAAAATAAAAGAAACTATGAAAAAAGTATGTGCTTATTTGTCAATAGTAGTTATATTGACATTAGGTTTATCAAATGTTGCTTACTCACAAGCAGCTAAAGAAGAAACAAAAACCGAAACTGCAACAGAAACTGCTGCTACTGTTGAAACTGCAACAGCTCAAGAAGAAGCTCCTGCAGAAGAAACCCAATCATTCCATCAAGTTCTAAAAACAAAGTATATTGAGGGTGGAGTGCCTTGGATGACACCAATTTTAATTTGTATGATTTTGGGTTTAGCATTAGTTATTGAAAGAATTCTTTACCTAAATTTAGCAACCACAGATGCTAATAAATTATTAAAACAAATTGAAGAAAAAGTAGCAGGTAACGATTATGAAGGAGCAAAAGAAGTTTGCCGTAATACTCGTGGACCAGTTGCATCTATATTCTTCCAAGGACTTGACCGCGTTGATAATGGATTAGAAGATGCTGAAAAAGCATTGACATCTTATGGTGGAGTTCAAATGGCAAGATTAGAAAGCAATATGAGTTGGATTTCATTATTTATTGCAATTGCTCCATCATTAGGATTCTTAGGAACAGTTGTAGGGATGGTTCAAGCATTTGACGCTATTGAAAAAGCAGGGGATATTTCTCCAACAGTTGTTGCAGGAGGTATGAAAGTGGCTTTGATTACAACAATCTTTGGTTTGATAGTTGCTTTAATTCTTCAAGTATGTTATAACTATCTACTTTCTAAAATTGAAAGCATAGTAACAACAATGGAAGATTCTTCTATTACATTTATGGACATCTTGGTTAAACATAGAAAATAGTAAATGAATTAGGAAATTTCTTTAACGAAGAAATGAAAAACTATTTTAATTACTAATTAAATTAAACCAAGGAGGTAAAAAATGAAAAATGATTTTAAAAAAATATATTGGACAATTGTAATAATTTGGGGTACGCTTGCATCTATATGCAGTTTACTATATGCTGTATTTTTTGAAAATGCATCATTAGCTCCAATTTTTTGGAATTTGTCTTATTGGACAGTAGTTATATTTATAGCTATTAGTATTATTTCTGCATTAGGATTTGCATTAAGTTTCATTATTAAAGGCTTTATGGATAATCCTAAAAAACAAATGAAAATTATTATTGCATTTGCAGTAATGATAATCTTATTAGTAGCTACTTATTTACTTGCATCTGGAACAGATATTCCAAAAGAATTATTTGAAAGGACAGGCTCTAATTATGGAAATTCAAAACTAATTGGAGGGTCATTATATGCAGTATATGTACTTATGGTAGGAGTTATTATAGCAGCTTTGTATTCAGAAATAGCAAAAAAATTCAGGTAATATGGCAAGAAAGAAAAAAGGGGTTCCAACATTGAACACTTCGTCAACGGCAGATATCTCGTTTCTTTTGCTTACTTTCTTCCTATTAACATCATCAATTAATACGGATTTAGG
>ENA-UOOK01000240-UOOK01000240.1-fermentation-metagenome-genome-assembly--contig:-NODE-240-length-69635-cov-5.052573_pt1 | contig 69635 bp, 56 predicted proteins | sample MGYA00245777_ERZ724023 | MGnify/ENA primary metagenome ERZ724023 (study PRJEB28704, sample SAMN03018312) | fermentation metagenome | biome: anthropogenic terrestrial biome; feature: soil; material... | reverse complement strand
GTCGTAAGGGGCCAAGGGCAGGGGCGGGGAATTGCGGCTTGGGTTATGCCGCGGAGAATTTGTAGCCTCCAGGCTGCGGGGAATTGCGGCTAAAGGCCGAGGAGCCCCAAAATCAACGTCTTTATCGGTCTTAACCTAAGTCACCGTCGTTCCCGCATGTCCCTATCGGGAATCCAGTGGCTTCTGTTTGGAACTTAAAAAGCTAGTTATAGCAAGGACCTAGAGTCACTTGTATCCCCGATTGAGGCATTCGGGGGCGACAAAATGGACTTGGTTCTTTAGGTTCTCACGACCGTTTGACTATTGTTTGACAACGTTTGACTATCGTTTGACCGCCCTTACGATTGCTTCACCATCGCTTCACGCGACAGATTTTGTCGCAGTTTCACGCGGCTTATCCTTGCCGCACTTCACAATTTTAATATTTGGGAAACTCACCCAAATATTAAAATTAATGCAGCGGTGTAACCGCAAAACAGACTGATCAGAACTGCGCCTGACAGCATATCCTTCGCGTGCCTGACATCTTCCCTGTAGATGGGGCCCAGGAGCATATCGATCATCGTCTCGCAGGATGTATTGATAAGTTCGATCACTATCGGAAAGAGGCCTGCCAGAAATACGGCCAGAACAGTTTTGACATCTTTGCCCTTCCAAAGTGCCAGAACCACCAGAAACGCCAGTGCGCCGAACTCGCGTCTGACGGCTTTCTCAGACTTGAATGCCGACCATATGCCGTTAAGAGAGTACCCGGTCTTGCTTATCAGATTTCCGTTCTTCCATTGTTTCATGCTTTATCACCATACATCACGAAAATAAAAATCAGTATTAAACATTAACATTTTGAGCAACTTATGGTATATATATTTACTTTAGGCTCAGGAGTAATTATATATCAGGAGGAGGATATTATGTTCTCAGATATCGAAATAGCACAGCAGGCGAAACTCAGACCGATCCATGAAATAGCCGAAAAAGCGGGTATCCCAGATGAATATGTGATCCCGTACGGAAGGGACAAGGCAAAGATCTCCCTGGATTTCTTCAATACACTAAAGGATAAAAAAGACGGGAAGCTTATCCTTGTAACGGCAACTACGCCCACCGCGGCAGGAGAGGGTAAGACCACCGTTACGATCGGCCTCACCCAGGGGCTCGTGAAGCACGGCAAAAAAGCCATGACATGCCTCAGAGAGCCTTCGCTCGGCCCATGCTTCGGAGTAAAGGGCGGAGCAGCCGGCGGCGGTTACTCACAGGTCCTTCCGATGGAATCGATCAACCTGCACTTCACCGGTGACATACATGCGATAGGAACAGCACATAACCTCCTCTCCGCTATGATCGACAATCACCTTCAGCAGGGCAACCAGCTCAACATAGACCCGCGCAGGATAGTGTGGCGCAGGGCCATGGACATGAATGACCGTGCCCTCCGCAACATAGTTATAGGGCTTGGCGGGACTGCACACGGCGTTCCGCGTGAAACGGGTTTTGACATTACTGTGGCATCGGAAGTCATGGCTATCTTCTGCCTCGCGGACAGCCTTGAGGACCTTAAGGCACGCCTCGGCAAAATAGTCGTAGCATACACGTATGACAGCAAGCCCGTAACGGCGCATGACATAAAGGCAGAGGGGGCTATGACGGCGCTTCTCCGTGATGCCATCAACCCCAACCTTGTTCAGACGATCGAAGGCGTCCCGGCTTTCGTACACGGCGGCCCCTTCGCTAACATTGCCCACGGGACAAATACTGTCACAGCAACGAGGATGGCCCTAAAACTTTCCGATTACGTCGTAACGGAAGCCGGATTTGCCTCAGACCTCGGAGCTGAGAAGTTCATGGACATCGTCTCCCGCTATGCGGGCTTCAACCCCCATGCAGTAGTGATAGTCACAACTGTCCGCGCGCTCAAGCTTCACGGCGGAGCGGCGAAGGATCAGCTTAAGTCGGAGAACATCGAGGCCCTTAAAAAAGGCATCCCGAACCTGGAAGCTCATATCAAAAATATGAAGCAGTTCGGGGTTCCGGTAGTCGTAGCGCTCAACCGTTTTGTAGACGACACAGACGAGGAACTCAGGCTTGTCCAAGAAGCTGCTCTTAACCTTGGAGCAAGGATCTCCCTTGCCGAAGTATGGGCAAAGGGCGGAGATGGTGCCCTTGACCTCGCTGACCAAGTGCTTCACATGATCGACAATGAGAAAAACGAATATCGCCCTCTCTACGGACTTGATATGCCGCTTAAAGAGAAGATCCGTACCATAGCAACGAAGGTCTACGGGGCGGATGACGCGGTATATGAGGACAAGGCATCAAAGACTCTCAAGGAACTTGAGGATATGGGATACGGCAACCTCCCCGTCTGTATGGCGAAGACCCAGATGTCACTCTCAGATGACGCAGCGGTAAAAGGCAGACCGACGAACTTCAAGATAACTGTACGTGAGGTCCGCCTCTCTGCCGGGGCGGGATTCATAGTAGCCATCTGCGGAGCGATGATGACAATGCCCGGACTTCCCAAAACCCCGGCAGCCGAAAAGATCGACGTAGACAACCAGGGCCGCATAACAGGCCTCTTCTAAATCAAGCATAGATTTTTCTGACAAAAGACAGCGCATCGCAATAGATGCGCTGTCTTTTGTCATCTCTGAATGCCGTTTCATCAACAAATCCAAAAGTCTTGACACCTGTCTTGTCAGGTGTTATCTTTCGTGCCGGTGATCTTATCAAGTTGAGGGGAAAAAATGACAAAAGTTAGACAAAGGATCAAGGAACTCAAAAAAGAGAAGGACGTTGCGATACTTGCGCATTATTATGTGCCGGACGAAGTGCAGGATATTGCCGACCATGTCGGTGATTCTTACTATCTGAGCACTGTAGCTTCACAGCTTAGGCAAAAAGTGATACTTTTCTGCGGTGTTTCGTTCATGGCGGAAAGCGTAAAGATACTGAACCCGGGAAAAACTGTCCTGATGCCTGATCTGACCGCAGATTGTCCGATGGCGCACATGGCCTCGACGGAGGAGATCAAAAGAATACGAGGCAGGTATGGGGATCTTTCCGTAGTCTGTTACATAAACTCGACCGCAGAAATAAAAGCCTGTTCTGACGTATGCGTCACTTCTTCTAATGCACTGAAGGTCATCAGGTCAATACCTGAGAAAAACATCCTCTTCATACCCGACAAGAATCTTGGAAGATATATATCAAAACAGGTGTCCGAGAAAAACTTTATTTTCAATGATGGTTTTTGTTACGTGCACGACGGGATCAAAGCAGAAGATATTATGGACCTCAAAAGGCTCCATCCTCATGCCAAGGTCGTCGCCCACCCGGAATGCAGGGAGGAGGCGGCAGTCCTTTCAGATTACGTCGGAAGCACTTCCGGCATCATTGATTACATTGGAAAAAACCCATCTGAAGAAATTATTGTCTGTACAGAGAGCGGGATATTCTATGAACTTCAAAAGAGGAGACCGGGAATAAAGCTGTATACCCCCTCAAAGTGCACATTATGCGGTGATATGAAGAAGAACACTCCTGAAAAAGTCCTCAGAGCTCTTGAGGAGCCGTGTCATGAGATCCATGTCGATGAGGCTCTTGCGGTTAAAGCCCTTCGTCCTCTAAAAAATATGCTCAGATATGCAAAAGGCGGACAGACAAAATGAAAAAATTTGATGTTGTCATCGTCGGAACGGGAGTTTCGGGGCTTTTCACTGCGCTCAACCTTAATAGGGACAAAAATATCGCCATACTGACCAAATCAACCCTTGATGAGACAGACTCATTCCTGGCGCAGGGCGGCATATGCGTTCAGGCCGATGATGATGATTTCGAAAGTTTCATGGAGGACACGCTCCGGGCCGGACACTATGAAAACAACAGGGAAGCTGTTGCGGTCATGATAAGGCAATCCAAAGAAGTGATAGGGGACCTGATCCGTCTGGGGGTCGAATTTGACCGCGATGGGGACAGCTTTTCATATACAAGGGAGGCTGCCCATTCCAGGCCCAGGATACTCCACTGCAAAGACAGGACCGGCAGTGAGATAAACGGCAGACTGCTTAAAAAAGTCCTTGAAATGGAAAATGTGACAATAATGGAAAAGACAACTGTCACAGACATATTGACCGATGGAAACCGCTGCTGCGGAGTGATAGTCAGGGGACCCGATGGAAATTATGAAAATTTCTGCTCTCATGTGACGGTCTTTGCAACCGGAGGAATAGGGGGACTCTTTGAACGGTCCACAAATTTTTCTCATCTTACCGGAGATGCGCTTGCCATTGCGATAAAACACGGGATAAAGATCAAAGACATAAATTATATACAGGTACATCCCACATCACTCTACACAGAGGAGCAGGGGAGGGCATTTCTTATCTCGGAGGCAGTCAGGGGAGAAGGCGCTGTTCTCATAGACAAAGATGGGAACAGATTTACCGATGAGCTTCAGCCACGCGACGTGGTAACGAAAAAAATATACGAACAGATGGAAAAGGACAAAATGCCCTACGTGCGCCTCTGTTTGAAGGGGCATGTAAGGGCCGACATAGCCAATAGGTTCCCCACGATCTATGAGTACTGCCTAAAACACGGCTATGACATAACCAGCGAGCCCATACCCATTGTCCCGGCGCAGCACTACTTTATGGGCGGCATAGAGACGGACCTGAACGGGAGGACATCTATGGACTCCCTCTACGCAGCGGGAGAGACAGCCTGCAACGGAGTTCACGGCAAAAACCGCCTTGCGAGCAACTCACTGCTGGAGAGTCTGGTATTCAGCAAAAGGGCTGCGCAGGACATAAATAATAACTGGCAGATAAGGGAGCATCCCAATTTTCCCGAACCGCCTCAAATATCCTGCGAAGAGCAGATCCTCAAAGATAAAAATATGATAATCAGCGAGATCAGAAGGGGAGAGAAGGATGCAGAACAACATTGACTGCCTCATGCTGTCGGCACTTCGCGAAGACATATCGCATGAGGACATCACTACAAACGCCGTAATAAAAGAGTACACAAAAGGCAGGGTAAAGCTGATCTGTAAGCAGGATGGCGTGATAGCGGGCCTCCATGTCTTTGAGCGCGTATTCAAGCTTCTGGATGACGGAATAAAGATCAGCCTTCATTTCAAAGACGGAGATACAGTGAAAAACGGTGATATCGCAGCTGAGGTCGAGGGTGACATACGGACGATACTTTCCTGCGAAAGGACTGCCCTGAACTTTATTCAGAGGATGAGCGGGATAGCCACCCATACGAGAAAGATAGCTGATATGCTTGAGGGCAGCGGGATCAGGCTGCTTGACACCAGAAAAACAACTCCAAACAACAGGATATTCGAAAAATATGCGGTAAGGGTGGGAGGAGGGAATAATCACAGGTTCAACCTCTCTGACGGAATAATGCTGAAGGACAACCACATTGCGGCAGCCGGAGGAGTCAGGCAGGCCATCGCCCTCGCAAGGAAGTATGCCCCCTTTGTCCATAAGATAGAGGTTGAGACCGAAGATCTCGGAATGGTCAGGGATGCGCTTGAGGCAAAAGCGGATATAATTATGCTGGACAACATGAGTGTAGCGGATATGAAAAAAGCAGTAAAAATGATAAACGGCAGGGCACTCACCGAGTGTTCCGGAAACGTCACGGCCGAAAAGATAGCCGCGATAAAAGAAGCAGGGGTTGACTACATCTCCTGCGGAGCTCTTACCTACAATTCTTCTATACTTGACATGTCGTTAAAAAACCTGGAAAGGACAGACTGACCGGATGAACGGAGAAAAGAGAAGGGAAAGGATACTTGAGCAGCTTAAGGAGAACAGGATGCCGCTCTCCGGGGTCCGCCTTGCCGAAATGCACGGCGTGAGCCGGCAGGTCATTGTTCAGGATATTGCACTGCTCAGGGCTCAAAAGCACGATATCCTTTCCACAAGTTCCGGCTACATGCTTCAGAGTCCTGTAAGGCCCCAAAGGTTTTTTTATGTAGTCCACGATGATGAGAGCATACTCGACGAACTTTTCACGATAGTTGACCTGGGCGGACGTATAGTGGACGTCAGGGTAGAGCATCAGGCGTACGGCAGCTTTGCCGCGGACTTAAACGTCAAGTCGAGAAAAGACGCCGAAAAACTGATGGAAAGCATCTCAGCAGGCAGAAGCCGCCCTCTGAAAAATCTGACCCAGAACCGCCACTCCCACCTGGTAGAAGCTGAGACCGAAGAGGACCTGGACATCATAGAAAGTGAGCTGTGCAGAAAAGGATACCTCTGCAATTGAGGAATCTCACGGCGCTGACTTAGCAACACTGAAGGCGAGGTCCTCCGCCGGAGAATTTGCGAGGAATGCACTCGCGGTGAATTCGCGAGGATCATCGCTGGTGAATTTACTGAATGGATCATTCAGCGGTGAATTGGCCCCTAAATCATCAACATGGAATCTCCGCGGCCTTTAGCCGCAAATTCACCGCGAGACGAAGCGAGCAAATTCTCCGCAGCCTAGAGGCTGCAAATTCTCCTCGGCATGATTCGCGCCGCAATTCCCCGCGGCATCCTCATGCCGCTATTCCTCCCCTTGTCTCATACTTGCATCACATTTATAATGTACAGGTTGTACAATATGGCGATAATTCTGCCTATGCCGGACGACATGGCGGACCGAGCTTATAGGAGGTAACATCAATGGCAAACGACTATAAAGATACATTATTTCTCCCGCAGACAGATTTCCCCATGCGGGCAAACCTCTCTCAGAGGGAACCGGAATATCTGAAATTTTGGTATGACATTGACCTTTACGAGGAACTGAAGAAAAAGAACAAGGACAAACCCTCATTCATTCTGCATGACGGGCCTCCATATGCAAATGCCAGCATACACATCGGAACGGCCACCAACAAGATCCTTAAGGACTTCATAGTAAAGTACAAGTGGCTGCGCGGATACTTTGCCCCTTATGTCCCCGGATACGATACACACGGTCTTCCTATCGAACTCAAGGTCCTTAAGGAGATGGGGATAGACCGTGATAACATCAGCCCGGTAGAGCTCCGCGAAAGATGCACCGAATATGCCAAAAAGTATGCCGGAGTACAGACGGAGCAGTTCAAGCGCCTGGGAGTCATCGGCGACTGGGACCATCCATACATGACCCTGGTCCCGGCCTACGAGGCGACCCAGCTTGAAGGCTTCGCTGACATGGTCGACAAAGGCCTCGTCTACAAGGGCCGCAAGGCGATCCACTGGTGCATAGATTGCGAAACGGCCCTGGCTGCGGCAGAGATCGAATATTCGGACGAAGTGTCACCATCCATATTCGTAGCATACACATACAAAGATGCGGCAAAGGTCTTCCCGCAGCTTGAGGGCAGGGACGTCGACATAATCATCTGGACGACCACCCCCTGGACCCTTCCCGCTTCTATGGCAGTTTCTGTACATCCCCGTTTCGATTACGGTTTCTACGAAGTCGGTGACAAGGTCTACCTGATCGCCCAGGGACTGAAGGACAAGGTCATAAAGGCTACCGGACTTGATCTTAAAGAGCCGATGATCTCATGCAAGGGCGCCGAACTTGAACTATCAAAGGCCATACACCCCTTCTACGACAAGGAAGTTGTCGTGGTACTTGCTGAATACGTTGACCTCGAAACTGGAACAGGCTGTGTACATACTGCCCCGGGACATGGAAACGATGACTATGAGACCGGCGTCCGCTACGGCATAGAGGTCTACAACCCGGTCGATGACACGGGCCACTATTACCCCGATACACCTCTTTTTGCCGGCATGTCTCTCCCCGATGCAGAGAAAATGATATTTGAAATGCTTACCGAGTCAGGGAAACTCCTTGGCAAAGAGAAGCTTTCACATTCCTACCCGCACTGCTGGCGCTGCAAAAAGCCCGTAATATTCCGGGCGACGGAGCAGTGGTTCGTTGCAGTCTCTGACTTCAGGGAGGAGGCCCTCAAATCCATAGATGAAGTAAGATGGATCCCCGACTGGGGCAAGGAACGCATAACAAACATGGTCAGGGACCGCTCAGACTGGTGCATCAGCCGCCAGAGGACATGGGGAGTCCCGATACCGGCCTTCTACTGCAAAGACTGCGGAGAGGTAATCCTGACCGGAGACCGCGTCCGCAGGGTGGCCGACAAGGTAAGGGAACTGGGCAGCAACTGCTGGTGGAGCCTCAGCCCCGAAGAGCTTATAGGAGACCTGGCAGTGTGCCCGAAATGCGGCGGCAGCCACCTCCGCAAGGACGAGGACATCATGGACGTCTGGTTCGATTCCGGTTCAAGTCACTCGGCAGTCCTGGACAACTGGGAAGACCTCCGCTGGCCCGCTGACATGTACCTTGAGGGAAGCGACCAGCACCGCGGTTGGTTCCAGACCTCCCTGCTGAACAGCGTTGCGACTCGCGGGACGGCTCCATACAAGATAGTGCTTACTCATGGATTCATCATGGCGGGAGACGGGCGCAAGATGTCCAAGTCCCTCGGAAATGCGATGACCCCGGAGAACATAATAGACAAGAACGGCGCTGACATACTACGCCTCTGGGTAGCCTCTTCCGATTACCGCGGTGACGTGCGCATATCGCAGGAGATATTCGAGAACCTTATAGAGTCATACAGGCGCATTAGGAACACAGCACGCTTCCTCCTGGCAAACCTCAAGGGATTCGACCCCGAAAAGGACAGCATGCCCAATGATAAGCTCTCGCAGATAGACCAGTACATACTGATCAAGCTTGAGAAGCTCCGTTCAAGGTGCACCAACGGATTTGACGAGTATGAGTTCCATCAGCCGATGACGCTCATACACCAGTTCTGCGACAACGAGCTCAGTTCATTCTACATCGACGTGAGCAAGGACAAACTCTACGCAGACGGCGAGCATGACGACAGCCGCCGCTCGATCCGCACCGTAATGTGGAAGGTCCTGAGGACCATCACGCAGATGATGTCCCCGGTACTCTCCTACACGGCGGAAGAGATATGGCAGAAAATGCGCGAGATGGATCCGTCCCTGCCCAAGAGCGTATTCCTAACTGACTGGCCGGAACCGCTCGGAGAAGGACTCGATACCTCTGTTGAGGCTTTATGGGACAGCATCATGAATGCCAGACAGGGAGTGCTCCGCGGACTCGAAGCAGCAAGAAGCAAGGGGGTCATCGGTCACCCGCTCGACGCTCATGTGCAGATCAAGCTCAGCGATTACTACAAAGGTCTCGCGGGCAAGGTCAGCGACGAAACATGGGAGATGGTGCTCATCGTTTCCTCCTGCGAAGTCGTTGACGAGGTGAATGGCGCGGAAGTAATTTACGAGGACGAAACGACAGGGCTCATAATTGGCGTTGACAAGTCCAAAGATGAAAAGTGCCCGCGCTGCTGGAAGAGAAGGCCTGAAGTTGCAGAAAAAGGCCTCTGCAGCCGCTGCAAAGATGTCATCGGAGACTAAAAGAGAAGAAATAAATATAAAAGCGGGGGAGAGGGAAGCCTCTTCCCTCTTTTTCTATGATGGTGAAGATCCTCAGGAGAGTAACGCTGTAACTGAAACATTCAGCGTATCAGAGGAGATGTCAGGCCACAGACTGGATTTTGTCATCTCAAGGCAGCTTGGGCTCAGCAGGGGTTTTTCGCAGAAGCTCATAAAGGAGGGAAGGGCATCGCTCCTGCCCGAAAGGCGGATCAAACCCTCAATAAAAGTCGAGGCCGGAGACGCGATATCGGTCTCGGTCCCTCCCGAAGAGACCCTGGATCTCGAACCCGAGGATGTCCCCTTTGAAGAGGTTTATTCAGACGCCGACATAATAGTGATAAACAAGCCAGCGGGCCTGGTCGTCCACCCCGCCCCCGGTCACTGGACCGGAACTCTCGTCCACGGCCTCCTCTACAGATACCCCGACATTGGCTGCCTCAACGGAGTAAAGCGGCCGGGCATAGTCCACAGGCTTGATGCGACTACTTCCGGCCTTATGGTGATAGCAAGGAACGGCCTAGCACAGGAAGGTCTCTTCAGGGACTTCAAGGCCAGAAGTGTTGAAAAGGAATACCTTGCACTATGCTGGGGAACGCCTCCCTCGCCAAAAGGCGAGATCCGCTATCCCATAGGCCGGGATCCGTACAACAAACTGAAAATGGCCGTAACCGAAGACGGCAGGGATGCATGGACGGACTATGAGACCATCTGGAGCAGAAAGGGATACACCCTCATAAAATGCCGCCTTCACACAGGCCGTACCCACCAGATAAGGGTCCACCTGGCAGCGATAAAATGCCCCCTCGCAGGCGACAGGACTTACGCCCCATCAAGACCGTCGCCCTTTGAAGAGGATAGGGTCTTTCTACATTCATGGAAGCTCAGCTTTGAACATCCCCGAACTAAACAGAAGATGGCCTTCCGCGCGCCGCTGGCGGCCGAACTGTCTGCAGTGCTGGCAGACATCCTAGGCAGGTAAATTGGGATGTTTTTAAAACATTGCTAAGCGAGGGATGGCTGAGCATTCGCTAAGCGGTTGCTCAGCGGTCGTAATTGCCAATCGCTCGCCTACGGCTTGCCCATGCTTGCCTATCCTCGTCCCAGTTTCACCCCTGCAGCCTTGATTATGCTATATTAATACCCTGATAAATTTGTAAGTGTGAAGGGGGTCCTACCCATCTCTTTCGGGCCTGAACTTGTCTGGATCTGGAGCAGGGATCTGAAAAAACATATCGGGAAAAGAGTCCGGAAGCTTGAGGGCGGGGACAGCTGGGTGGCTGTCTCTGTTTCGGGAAACGCGGTGCTGTTGCTTTCATGGGGCGCGCAGAACTGCGGAATAGCAGTTATCTCAGATAAAGAAAAAAAGGACCTAATTGCAAGCGCCAAGCAGGCTCCGCCGATAGTAAACGCACTTAAAAGCAACATTTCCGGAGCTGAGCTTACTGATGTCTGCCAACTGAACAGAGACAGGATCATCAGACTTACATTTACAAAGACGATCGGCGCAGGATTTTCCAATACAAGGCATCTGACACTCGAGATGATGGAACGTTACAGCAACCTGATCTTTACTGATGAAAACAACACAGTTCTTGAAACTGCAAAGCATATACATCCGGCAGATAACAGGTTCCGCTCTGTCCTGCCCGGACATCCTTACTCAATGCCGCCGGAGTTTAATGGCATTCCGCTGGAGGACTGGCTGCAACATCCGTCTTCTGAAACGTTAAGATCTGTCGCCGGTTTTGGGAAAAAGCTTCTGGAAAGGCTCTCAGGGATGGAAGCCGAAAGGACAGCCCGATGCCTGAATGGTTTTTACAAAAATGAAACCGACACATCTCCCTACGCTCCGCAGATGATAAAAATTTATCTCACTGCACTGCCTGAGTTATTGGAAGGGGCATCGCCTCTGCCTGATACTACAGTCACTGATACAGGACATCTGGCCGTTCTGAGTCCGATCGCCGATGTTTCCATTAACAGAAGGCGAAAAGCCGTGACCGATCAGATCCAACGCGAAACAGTGAGACGAGAAAGGCAGACAGAAGACATTGAAAAGCTTCTTCACGAAGAGGATGCTGAAAAGTATAAAAAATATGGTGATGCCCTTGTTGCGAATTCATGGCAGATAACTTCAGGAGCCGAGGAGGCCTGTGTTACCTATTGGGACAGTGAGGGCAATGAGATCCGGGAGACAGTTCCCCTCGATCCAAGGCTCTCCGCCGCAAAAAACGCCGCATGCTATTATGCGAAGTATAAAAAAATAATCTCTGCCCGGGAGCGGGCAGTAAAGATATTGGCTAAGGTAAAAGAGGAGCTTGATGACCTTAGGGAACAGTTTGCCATAGCCATGTCCATGGATGATCCGGAATCCCTTGCCCTTGTCGAAGGGGAGCTTGGGATAAAAATAACTAAAGGTCCCAAGAACGGCAGGAAAAAAGCTGCCGTTCCACTTCCTCCGCACAAGAGATTTGATCTCGGATACGCACTGGTCTTTGCCGGACTTTCTTCCAGGGGAAACAGATACGTAACATTCAAGCTGGCCGCCTCTGACGACATTTGGTTCCACGCCCAGGGAGTACCGGGAGCCCATGTCATATTAAGATTCACATCAACTCCTGCAGAAGAAGAAAAAGACGAGGCCATTAAATTCTGTGCCTCCATTGCCGCCAAATACAGCAGGAACGGCAATAGCCCCGGCCAAAGAGTAGATTATACCCTCAGAAAATTCGTAAGCCCGATCAAGGGTGGAGAGGCCAATGTGACGTATAGGAATTTTAAGAGCATAGCTGCCGGTAATTGGGATTTATAGCAGCGCTAACTTAGCAAAGCTTGCGGAGCCTTCCTTCGACGTATGCCCTATACGCCTTCGGAAGGCTCCGCTGCGCGTTGCGTCGTTATCACTTGCTCTAAATCCCAATTACGATATTGATGACTATCGTAAAACCTGAATGATTGCGGCGCTGACTTAGCAACATTTGCGGCAATTGGGGCATATCGCTGCGATGACTTAACAACATGCGATACTCCATCACCTCAACGTATTGACATACGCGTTCGAAGCATCACAAGTTACGTCGTCATCACTCACGATTTGCCCCAATTGTGGTTTTGGAGAGGTTATCGCTAAAACCGAAAAAATACTTTGGTGAAGTGCGGCATGGAGATGCCGCAGAAAATTTGCAGCCTCGCGGCTGTAATGAATTGGCGAAAAGAGTCATTGCTCTTCCGAGATCCTTCTGCATTCGATGTAAAATTTCTTTTCATCCGCATGTCCTATCGAGAAGGTCTTTCTGGGCAGTACTCCGCCGGCAGCTATGCCGGGGAAAAGGCTTGATTTGTCTATCGATTTCAGCAGGATACCTGTCGCTTTTTTCTTCTTTACCAGATCCTTCACATGTTTGTCGCCGTGAATGTAGTCGAGTTTTTCGGGGTCGTTTTTAGTAAGTTCATCAAGAAATCGCTGGATGACATCGACGGGAAGCCTTCCGTCAAGGCCGCCGATAGAAAGTGCTGCCTTTTCCCCGGTGGGACCGACAAATGTGACGTCGTCGCCCACCTCAGCGGTCAGGCCATTTTCCTTAACGTATTTATGAAAGGCTTCAAGCACCTTCGTGTAGTCATGATCTTCGACTACTCGGTGGATAGGTTCGAAGTTTAGTGCATCGTCATGTAGGTTAATGACCTCGACCAGGGAGAACCTGGCTGGATGGGATCCCTTTTTGTTTTCGCTCAGATCAGCTTTGATATTCTCCCAGCATGTCTTTGCCGTTGCAAGAGAGTGGTTGCCGTCACCGGCAGCGAGGAAGAAACTGCTGCTTTCGGCCTGCATTTGGGATATAAGCATCATATGTGACTTTGCCCTTTCTCCTTCTATCGCATAACCCTTTACGTTGCCGCCGCCAAGCATCAGGTCAAAGTCGTACAGTCTTCTCAGGTCAGCTTTTTGAGCCGCCAGAGGCTCGATAAGCCTTTTACAGGGATCGTCGATGAGGAGCAAGACGTGGGGACATTCAAGTACAGCGTTCTCCCTTATCCTGACTCTCGGAGGGATCCTGGAGAGTACCGTTCCCTCCGTAGCTCTGATAAGTTTATTTGAGCCGGGGTGAAAATCATACTCCTCAAGGTCTATCACTCCGATAAGCCCGGTCCTTGTCCCGTGTTCCACCTCGCGTTCAACGAGGATAAAGCCGTTGGATACCGCTTGGTTCACTATTCCGTTTTTTAAATACTCTTTCATTGATGCGCATATATTCTCGATCCTGCCGTTCTCTTTTCCGAGGCAGACCTCGGGGAATACGATGTTAAGGGCAGATGCTGATGTACCGACGACCTCCCTGACCTTTTCCCAGTATTCAGGCTGGCTAGTGTACTGGTCACATGCGATAACAGCCCACTTCTCCATCTCTATTTTTTCATTCGGCAGCAATATGTCAGCAGGCATAAAACAAGGTTTCATATGAATTTCCCCTTTGCAGTGCTGTTAATTTAGCACAGTGTAATTTATGGAGTTTAGGTGAGTATTATACTACGTAAATGCGGGCAAGCGATCGCAAGCTGTAGGCAAGCAATGAACGAGCAGTTGCTAAGAGCGGAGAAGGGCGGCTCAAAGATATCGCGAGAAGTGACGGCCTTGCAAATACTGCCCTGTATGATCCCGACACTAAAGCGGAGGTTCTTTCACCCACTCGTAACTGATGATCCGAATGCCGTCCACGTTCTCTGCACTCTCGATGGCAAGGATGCCTCCTCCCGAGATCTGAAAGTAGCCCGGGATATCATCGGTGCTGATCAACTTCCGCGTTAGAATTTCAGTGGCATCGGCATCGGTGATTTCCAATACTATTTCCTTTGTGTCAGGAAGATCTCCCGCGTACTGCACAAGGACCGCGTTGGTCCCGACGTCAGCGGTTATCGTAGTCTGGAATCCTATAAACTGATACTCACTCTCGGTTAGCTCTTCCGTCCACCTTTCTCCCGTCCCGGCGGGGCCGGTCGAGTGAACGAGCCATGCGAGTGAAGAGGTGACAGGTTCGTATATAAGGCCTGCGGCAAGGCTGCCGTTACCGGTCTTTTCAGCGGAGGACCTTACTGTCACGGTGTTTGGGGCTGCGGAATAGGTTTCTATGCCGTTGTCGTCCGTTTCGGTATTCTGAAGTTCGCATCTGCCTGCAAAATCAATATAAAAATGGGATCCGTCAGGTCCCGCTATCCTCGCTGAAAGCGGAGCGTCAATAACCATGATCATGTGCTCACGAAAGTCGCCGCCCTTAAATATAAAATCCATCGGAACCGCCTTTTCAAACGCATATGACGGAGAAGCTGCAAATATTATTATTGCTGTAAGGAGCGAGAGTATTTTCTTCATCTTGTCAGTTTATCATATCAAAAGAGCGGGTTACAGGACAAACCGCTTATTTCATATGATCCAGTCAGACTTTGGAACGGATCCGAACGTTCTGCTGTGCATGAAAAAAGGCACCCGGAAAGTACCGGGCGCCATGAAGCATATTTGAAAAAATTACTTTTCGAGCAATTTTGTCAAAAGCATTGTGAACTTCCTGCCGTCCTCTACGGGTTCGCCTTCGCAGATCGACGCAAGACCCATCAGGACATTTGCCCACTCTGCGATGTCTGCATTTCCTTTTTCAGTCTCAGCGGCTATTTTTTTTATGAGCGGGTGTGCCGGGTTCACCTCAAGTACTTTCTTTTCCTCTGGGACCTCCTGTCCCATGCTGCGGAAGAAATTTCTCATCTGGGGAGAGATGGGTTCGCCCTTCTGGACGAAACATGCAGGGGAGTCTACAAGCCTTGTGGATATCTTAACATCTTCGACCATGTCGGCCAGTGATTCTTTCAGTTTTGAGACAAACCCCGTCTTTTCAAGTTCTTCCCTGCCCTCTGTGCTGTCGAATCCGCTTCCCTCCGGAAGGGCAATATCTTCCTGAGAAACGGATACGAACTCATAGTCTCCGAACTTCCTTGCATGGTTTACCCATATCTCGTCAACGGCATCTCCCAGCAGGAGGACTTCTATGTTTTTCTTTTTAAATCCTTCGATCTTTGGTGATATCTCAAGATTTTTGACAGGGCCCCCGGTGATGTAGTAAATATTTTTCTGCCCGTCAGACATCCTTGAAACATATTCCTCCAGAGTGGTCTTTTCGCCTCCGGAACTGTCAAGGAGGCATAGTTTCATTATCTGCTCGCGGTTCTTTGTATCGGAAATTATTCCTTCCTTGAGGACCATCCCAAACATCTGCCAGAATTTTTTAAACTCCTCGGGGCGGTCTGTTTTCATTTTTTTAAGCGCGTCAAGCACTTTACGTGTAATGTTGTTTTTTATCATGGCGGTCTGCCTGTCCTGCTGGAGTATCTCGCGTGAAATATTGAGCGACAGGTCTTCTGAATCGACGACTCCCTTGATAAACCGAAGATATTCGGGAATCAGCTCGCTGCAGTCGTTCATTATGAATACGCGGCGTATGTAGAGCTGTACCCCATGTTTGCCGTCCTGGAAAAACAGGTCGACCGGGGGACGGGAGGGGATATAGAGCAGAGCGCGAAATTCACTTGAGCCTTCTGCCTTGTAGCTGATGCGTTCGATCGGGTCTTCCCAGTCGTGTGTCAGGTGGCGGTAGAATTCTCTGTACTCATCGTCGCCGACTTCGCTCTCCGGTCTTGTCCAAAGGGCCTTCATCGAATTGACGGGCTCTTCCTTCTCTTTATCCGTCTTTGACCTGTCTTCAAGGTAGATCGGATAGGTAACGAAGTCTGAGTACTGTTTTATTATGCTTCTGAGTGTCCACTCTGAGAGGTAATCTTTTGACGATTCGTCGTCCTTGTCCCTCTCCTTTATGTGGAGGGTAACGGATGTGCCGTTTGTATCACGGTCAGCTTCACTAATGGTATATGTGCCTTCACCTTCCGATTCCCATGTCCAGCTTTTGTCTGAGCCTGCTTTTTTTGTTTCGACGGTGACTTTGTCTGCTGCGATGAAACTGGAATAAAATCCTACGCCGAACTGACCGATCAGATCGCTGTTCTTTGAGGAGGCTGCCTCCTGCATTGCCTTGATAAATTCCTTTGTACCGCTCCTCGCGATAGTGCCGAGGTATGATACAAGTTCATCCCTATCCATCCCGATGCCGTTGTCGCTGACGGTAAGCGTCATAGCCTTCCCGTCTATAACTACCCTGATCTCGCCTTCTTTTGCCGGATCGGTAAGCTCGGTTTTGCTCAGGCTCGCAATCCTCAGCTTGTCGAGCGCGTCAGAGGCGTTCGATATAAGTTCCCTAAGAAAAATATCCGGGTTGGAGTAGACGGAGTTGATCATCAGCTCCAGGACCTGTCTTGCTTCGCTTTGGAATTCATGCTTCTCGATATTCTGTGACATTCGAAATCCTCCTGCTCTTATCATTGATTTAAAATCTGATCCCGGGGCGACAACTCCATGTCAGCTGCAGCCCCGGAAATCAACTTATCAAAAATTGGATCACTCTACATGTATCACCAGGTCGTTCCCCTGGTTCTCGACCCTTATCACCGAACCTTCCTCAGCTTCTCCGCTTATTATAAGGCGGGCGATCTGAGTCTCAAGTCTTTTTTGCAGATATCTTTTCAGCGGCCTTGCTCCGTAAACAGGGTCGTAGCCGTTTTTGGCGGCGATATTTAGTGCTTCGGGAGTCACTTCAAGGGTTATGTTCCTTTCCTTTAGCCTTTCCTCAAGCTGTTTCAGCAGCAGCTTCACGATCTCTGTGATTTCTTCCATCCGCAGTGGTTTGAAAAATATTATCTCGTCGACTCTGTTTAGGAATTCCGGCCTGAACTTACTCCTTAGGGCAGACATGACCTCTGCCTTCGTTGCCTCGGATATATCCCCGGTCGAGGCGTCCATCCCGCTGATAAGGTCCTGCGCACCTATGTTGCTTGTCATTATGATCACGCAGTTCTTGAAATTCACGGTCCTGCCGTGGCTGTCCGTCGCGCGGCCGTCGTCAAGTATCTGAAGAAGGATGTTGAAGACGTCAGGATGCGCCTTTTCGATCTCGTCGAAAAGCACGACTGAATATGGGTGTCTCCTGACAGCTTCGGTCAGCTGGCCTCCCTCATCATAACCGACATACCCGGGAGGAGCGCCGACCAGCCTTGAGACAGAGTGCTTCTCCATGTATTCCGACATGTCGATCCTTACCATATTTTCTTCAGAGTCAAAAAGCGTTTCTGCCAGCGCCCTTGCAAGTTCTGTCTTTCCAACCCCCGTAGGGCCAAGGAATATGAAGGAACCGATTGGCCTTTTGGGGTCCTTGATGCCTGAACGCGCCCTTAAAACGGCGTCCGCTACAAGTTCTACAGCCTCGTTCTGGCCAATGACCCTCCGATGAAGCTCGTCGTCAAGGTGCAGAAGCTTTTCAATTTCACCCTCCATCAGCTTTGTTACCGGTATTCCGGTCCATTTGGCAATTATTTCTGCTATCTCGCCGCCCGTGACCTCTTCCCTGAGCAGGCGCGACCCGCCGGAAGCAATGGCCTTCTCCTCTTCCTCTATCTTTTTTTCAAGTCCGGGAAGGGTGCCGTGGCGCAGCTGCGCGGCCCTGTTGAGGTCATATTCCCTCTCCGCCTTCTCGATCTCGCGCCTTACCTTTTCGATCTCTTCACGCAGGCTCCTGACCTTCGAAATATTTGCCTTCTCTGTCTCGTACTGTGCCCTTAGGGTATTCGCCTTCTCCTTGAGGTCGGCTAGCTCTTTCTGAAGGGCTTCAAGCCGGTCCCTGCTCGCCTTGTCCTTCTCGTTTTTCAGTGCCGCTTCCTCTATCTCAAGCTGCATAACCCGGCGGGAGACGTCGTCCAGTTCAGCCGGCATGGAGTCGATGTCAGTCCTGATCATGGCGCATGCTTCATCTACGAGGTCTATGGCCTTATCCGGAAGGAACCTGTCCGATATGTAGCGGTTGGAAAGTATAGCCGCGGCAACCAGCGCGTTGTCCTGTATCCTTACCCCATGATGCAGCTGGAAGCGTTCCTTAAGGCCCCTGAGTATAGATATGGTGTCCTCAACGTCTGGAGCCTCTACCAGTACAGGCTGGAACCTTCTTTCAAGCGCAGCGTCCTTCTCGATGTAGTTCCTGTACTCTTCGAGCGTGGTCGCTCCTATGCAGTGCAGCTCTCCTCTTGCCAGCATGGGTTTCAGCATGTTGCCGGCATCGATCGCGCCCTCTGCTTTCCCTGCTCCGACAATGGTATGGAGCTCGTCAATGAAGAGGATGACCTGTCCCTCGCTCTTCTTGACTTCATTAAGCACTGCCTTGAGCCTCTCTTCGAATTCACCCCTGTATTTGGCACCGGCAAGAAGCGATCCCATGTCGAGCGCGAAGATGGATCTGTCCTTCAGCCCTTCGGGTACGTCGCCTCTGTTGATCCTCATTGCCAATCCTTCAACTATCGCTGTCTTACCGACTCCTGGTTCTCCAATAAGCACAGGGTTGTTCTTTGTCTTGCGACTCAGTATCCTTATTACTCGTCTTATTTCTTCGTCACGGCCGATTACAGGGTCGAGCCTGTTCTCGCGAGCGGCCCTGACCAGATCCCTGCCGTATTTTTCAAGCACTTCGTAAGTGTCCTCAGGGTTGTCCGTAGTCACCCTTTGGTTGCCGCGGACATCGCACAGGGTCTTAAGGAAATTGTCCCTGTTCAGTCCGAAGGCTGAGAATACCTTTACCGATGGTGCAGAGGTGCCTTCCGACAGCATCGCAAGGAAAATATGCTCAACGGACACGTAATCGTCTTTAAGTGCGTCAGCCTCGTCTCCCGCCTTCACGATGAGCTGTGAAAGCCTCTGGGATACGAATATCTTTCCGGCTTCCTGTCCTGCGCCCGAAACACGGGGTCTTTTGCGGAGATCTATCTCAAGGGCGTTTATGATATTTTCTGCCGGCAGCCCCATCCTGGTGATAAGCTTTGGTATAAGTCCGTTTTCCTGGCTTATCAGCGCAAGCGCCAGATGTTCGACATCGACCTCCTGATGCCCATGCTTTATGGCGATGTTCTGAGCCTCATAAAATGCTTCCTGTGATTTCTGTGTAAGTTTATTCAAATTCATTGCAATTCCTCCAATGTCCAAATTAATTAACTATTGTTGACCAATCTCTAATATTATATAGGTCAAACAAAATCAAACAATCCTCCTTTGAGGAATCTGCGGCGGGTTACATACAAATATTATCAATTTTAGCCGTATTACTGTAATAATTTCTTATAATCTTTTGATTTCTAAGAATGTACACAAGGTTCAAAATAATCTCTGATATTTCAGCAAAATTGGCTGTATGTGGAAAATATTTAGTCAAATGTGCTTGACAAGTGGCTCAGATAAGTTTAAAGTTGCAGGGTCGGATAAGTTCCGATTACAATATTTCCTGTTGGGAGGCAACACATTGAAAAGCAACGGTACAGTAAAATGGTTCAACGCAACTAAGGGTTATGGTTTTATCACCACAGATGAAGGCAACGATGTCTTTGTACATTTCAGCGCCATCCAGGGCGACGGATTCAAAACCCTTGATGAAGGTCAGAAGGTATCCTTCGAGATCACACAGGGCAGCAAAGGCCCCCAGGCTTCTGACGTCGAGAAGATCTAGCTTAGGCTAGCCAGCATATTTCTTTATTAATAAGGAAATAAACTATTGAAGGAAGACAGCGAGGAGACTCGTTGTCTTCCTTTTTAAATCGTTTTTGAAAGTTAAAGATAAGCTTTCTGTTGAGAATCAAAAACTGCTGCTTTAACTTGAAAACCGACGCCAGTTGTCTCCTCTTAAAATTCGACCTGCTCTTTTCGATATTTCTTTTTCTTTGTAATTTATGTAAATTGCCTCTTGCCTAAAACACATGATTTCGTCTATTGTTGACTGGTATTTTGAACCCAAGCTATGCAGATTTTGTATTTTTCGAGGAGGCTGCAGCATGTCCCTTATTAAAGATAAAAAACTCCCTGTTGCAAAATTGAGACGGACTGCCGATATCGGATCATTGGGTTTCAGGACGACCAAATCCCTTCCGAAGCTGGAGGCACTGGTAGGACAGGAAAGGGCTGTCCATGCTGTAAGTTTTGGCCTGTCCGTACAGAGCAAGGGCTATAACATCTTCATGGTCGGGGAGCCCGGGAGCGGAAGGACCACATACGCTATGCAGGAGCTTACCCGCTGCGCGTCGACAATGCCCGCACCTGACGACTGGGTCTATGTATATAACTTTGACGAGCCCGGAACTCCGCTTGCCGTAAGGCTTCCTGCCGGTAAAGGCAAGGAACTTTCAAAGGATGCCGAGAATGCGGTCGAGGATCTTAAGTCTGTCCTGGCAAAGGCATTTGACAACAATGAATTTGAAGACAACAAGGCCCAACTGGTTAAGTCATTCCAGGAAGAGGTCAACAAGTATATGGAAGAACTCCGCAAATGGGCGGAGGAGAAGCGCTTCGCGATAAAGCGCACCCCTCAGGGCTTTGTTAACCTGCCCATGATATTTGCGCCTCCCGTAATAGATGCCGATGAAAAGTCAGTCAAGGCGGAAAACGAGGCTGAGCAGGCAGAAAAGGCTGAGGCGAAAAATACCGAACCCGTTTTGAGGGAGATGCAGCAGGAAGAGTTTGAAAACCTCTCGGAAGAAGAGCAGGAAAAGCTCCAGAAAGCCTCAGAGGAGATATCCCAGAAGACGCTCGAGACACTGAGGTCCATCAGGGAGAGAGAGAAGGACCTCAAAGAGAAGATCAAAGAACTCGAAGGTCAGATATGCAGAAATGCGATAGGCCCCATCCTCTCTGAACTCAGGGCGAAATATGCCCCGAACAAAAAGCTTGAGGAATGGTTCGACGACTTCGCGGAAGACATTGTCGCAAACTTCAACGCCTTTCTCGCGGCAGCCCGCGACGAAGCAGCGGACGTGGACTTCAGCCGTTACGAGGTAAATTCATTTGTCTCAAACAATCCGAACGAGGGTGCTCCTGTAATAAGGGAAACAAATCCTGTCTATTACAACCTGGTCGGAAAGGTAGAGTACGAAAGCCGCCAGGGAAACCTTTATACCGATTTCAGAAGGATAACTCCGGGAGCCATGCACAGGGCCAACGGAGGTTTTCTCCTGCTGGAGGCGGAAGAGCTCCTGAGGCAGTTCATGTCATGGGACGCATTGAAAAGGGTGCTTCGCTGCAGGGAACTCCTGATCGAAAACCTCGGAGAGCAGCTGGGGTATATACCTGTTTCATCGCTCAGGCCGGAAGCTATCCCGATCGACATGAAGGTAGTTGTCGTAGGCACGCCGTACCTCTACTACCTGCTGAATATCTATGATCCCGAGTTTCAGAAGATATTCAAGATAAAGGCTGACTTCGATACAGACATGCCGAGGACGCAGGAATCCGAGATGCAGGTCGCCCGTTTCATTGCAGGGTTTGTTGAACACGAAGGCAAGCTGAATTTTACTGTCCAGGCAGTGGGGGAGGTCATTGAATGGGCGTCCCGGCTGGTCGAAAATCAAAACAAGATCTGTACACAGTTTAACAAGATCGCCGAAATTCTTGTTGAAGCTACGGCCTGGGCGAGGATGGAAGCCAAAAAACAGGTAGGCCTGACTCATGTGATAAAGGCGATCGATGAAAAGACATTCCGCTCCAACCTTCTTGAGGAGAAGATCCGCGAAGGCTTCAGTGACGGTGTTATCAGGATAGATACTGCAGGATCAGCCGTCGGACAGATAAACGGCCTTACAGTCGCCCAACTCGTGGACCACAGCTTCGGTTCCCCTGTCAGGATAACCGCAAACGTATACATGGGTCAGGAGGGAATAGTCAACATAGAGCGTGAGGTAAACATGACCGGCCCCATACACAACAAGGGCCTTCTCATCCTCTCAAGCTATCTCGGCCGCAAATACGCGCAGCATTTCCCGCTTTCGATGACGGCACGGATCGCCTTTGAACAGACTTACGGGGGAGTTGAGGGAGACAGCGCATCCTCTACAGAACTTTACTGCATGCTTTCTGCGCTCTCCGGAATACCGCTGAAGCAGAGCATCGCAGTAACCGGATCTGTCGACCAGTTCGGCAACATACAGCCCATAGGCGGCGTAAACGAAAAGATAGAGGGGTTCTTCAGCTACTGCAAAGTTTCAGGTCTGACAGGCGAACAGGGGGTCATGATCCCGCACCAGAACGAACAACACCTCATGCTTAGCCACGAGGTCCTTGAAGCCGTCAGGAAGGGTAAATTCCATATATGGAGCGTCAGGACCATAGATGAGGGCATAGAGATACTGACAGACGTCAGTGCCGGAGTTCCTGATGAAAAGGGCGAATATCCTGAGGAGAGCATACACGGAAGGGTAAAGGCATGCCTGGAAGCCTGGATCGAGCGTTCCTTTAGACACAAGAAGAAGATGCAGGACAAGGTCGATCCTCCTGAAGATAAGAAAAAATCAAAAGGTAAGAAGAAGGGCAAAATATTTGAGGAGCCCGGTAAGTGAAGAGACCTCACCATGCCAGGGAGATCCTCGATGCCTTTGAAAGGCACTGGGGCAATGAGGGAAGGCCTTCTCCGGAGCTGAAGCACGATGACCCGCTTGACGGACTAATGCTGACACTGCTCTCCCAGAATACAAACGACAGGAACCGGGACAAGGCTTTTGAAAAACTCAAAGCCGAATATCCACGGTGGGAAATGGCCGCAGAGGCCCCCGCCGAACGTATAGTCGATCTCATCAGGGTAGCCGGTCTGGGAGATACTAAAGCAGCGAGGATGAAGCAGATCCTTGCGATACTCAGGGATAAATTCGGGAGTTATTCGATCTGCGAGCTAAAAAACTGGGATGCGGCCAAAGCAAGGGAATTTCTTGTATCGCTCCCCGGAGTTGGCGTCAAGACAGCGGCATGTGTCCTGGTATTCGATCTTGGCGTCCCTGCCTTTCCCGTAGACACTCATGTGGCAAGGATAAGCCGAAGGCTGGGGTGGGCACCGGAAAAGATGGCTCCGGACAAGATACAGGAATATCTTGAGAGTACGCTCCCCATGGAACGCTTTAGAGGAGCTCATCTAAACATGATCGAGCATGGCAGGGGCATCTGTTCGGCGAGAAAACCGGACTGCGACAAATGTTACGCAAAAAATTGGTGTCAGTTCTCAAAAAGTCTTGACGGATGAGCATTTGTTGGTATAATACTTCCTGTTTGCCGGGATGGCGGAATGGTAGACGCACGGGACTTAAAATCCTGCGAACGCAAGTTCGTGCGGGTTCGAATCCCGCTCTCGGCACCATTAACGCAACAACTGAAAATCGCGGGGTGGAGCAGTACGGAAGCTCGTCGGGCTCATAACCCGAAGGTCGCAGGTTCAAATCCTGCCCCCGCAACCAATTTTGGCGCTGTAGCTCAGTTGGCTAGAGCATTCGGTTCATACCCGACAGGTCACCGGTTCGAATCCAGTCAGCGCCACCAAACGAATATTACCCGGCTGAAAAGCCGGGTTTTTGTATTCTCCTCTATAGGAAGTCATTCTAAAATACTTGGTCCCAAATCGGTATCCTTTACTTTAAGTTAAAATAGTATACAATGTAGGATGGAATGTTAATGGGATCCCTATCTCAATTTTGCCCGTATTTCCTTACCTTTACCTATACACCGGCAACAATAACAAAAGAACCTGTGTCCTGACAGAAACAATGTAATTCAAGATCTGTTCCCTGCATGGACCAGCTCCGGAGCTACTTTGTGAGACCTTGTTGTGAGCGATATATTACAGGATAACGGAAAGATAATTTATTAGGACGACCGCTCGGAACGATGACCGTCTATGTTGACCGATAAAAGGGGCAGAGGATCCTCTGCATAAAGGGGGAGAAAGGATGATAATGGCTGAAATGGCCAGAGGTACGACAAGGGAGAGCAGACTAAACAGGGCTGCTGGCTGTCTGGCAGGGCATTTCTGCGGGGACGCTTTTGGTGCTCAGTTTGAATTCAAGACATCCTACAACATCCTTCAGATAGTAGGTCCCGGATACAGAATAATGGGCGAAAGCTACACCTGGCCTACTGTCGGGGGACAGATAACGGATGACTCCGAAATGGCTGTGGCACTGGCGGACAGCATCATTGAGACTGGGCGGTACGAAAGAGAGACAGCGTTAAAACATTACAGACAATGGTTTGATTCAAAACCCTTCGACATAGGCATGACTACCTTCAGGGCTCTGGGAGGATACAGTACGCCGAGCGAAACGAGCCAGGCAAACGGAGCTTTGATGAGGATCAGCCCCCTGGCTGTCTATCACGCAGGAAGGATCAAAGATAACCAAGAGCCTGACCTCACAGAACTTTTTGCAGATTCAGCCCTTGATGCCGGACTTACACACCCCAACAGCACCTGCACCGCGGCAAACATAGTCTTTGTCCAGGCACTGGCACTTGCGATCCTGGGGTCTGAAAGGGATGAAATATACGGCAGTATCTGCCGGACAGCGGATACACTAGGGGACAACGTCCTTACAGGATCGCTCGTTGACGCAAAGGAAAGGAAGCCTGAGGACATACCGGGTAAAAGCGGGTGGGTGATCCTTTCACTGCAGAATGCGGTTTACAGGCTTATGCACAGCGAAACACCGGAACAGGCAATATGCGAAACGGCATATATGGGCGGCGACACGGATACAAATTGTGCCATAACCGGTGCCCTTGCCGGAGCATATTTCGGATATGACATGTTCCCTAAAGACTGGATCAGAACAGTTGAGAAATGCGACACTTCAAAAGGCAAATTCCCCCGTACTTATCAGGATTCGGTAAGGGAGATCCGGCAACTGGCATTTAAACTGTACACAGCCGGCGATACCGGACAGCAGGGGAGACCAGATACCGCACATTTATAATTTGGTTTTAACCGAACAGACACGCATTGCAGGCCTTAGTGGTCTTCCAAAAGGCCTTCCCGGCCGATTTTCACTTCTCCTTTTCCCATGAATTTTAGCAGACTGCATACATGAGAATTCCTCATATTAATCTACCAATTAATATATTTGACGGGTTTTATATTTTTGCTTTAATTGCCTGTTGCTCTCTATGTAATATCGGAGATGTGATCTTCAATGGTGTTAATATAATCATGTCTATGAAGCCTGTTACACATTGGTACATATTTAAGAAGGGGGAGTATCTGTCATGAAAACATCATGCAAGTTTATACTTTCATTATTGCTTGTTATTTTCACCGGTTTTTCTGCTGTAGGAGCAGAGACCCCGGATGGCAGAATTGAAGGTTTTGTTTCAGGCCTTAACGGTTCTTCGGCCTCTGGTGTAAAAGTAAATATCTGGGACGGGAAAGTTTTGAAACGGGCTGTTTCTGGACGTGACGGCAAATTTATTGTTTCAGGCATCATTCCAGGGAGCTCTTTTGCGATACGCCTTACAATGCCGGATTCTCAGACAGTCCGCGCAGAGGGGCTGCGCTGCCCCGAAAGGGGAGGGCTGACCCTGACAGCCGGATTCGAAAAGACATCTGCCGGACATGAATACTCACTGAGGCTGCCCTCCAATCCCTCGACAGGATACTCATGGACTCTGTTGGGAAAAGGCAGGGAAAGTATACTTGCCTTCAAAGAAAAAATGGTGGAAGGGCCGGAGGAAAAAGATGAAGTTGGCGGTCATGCGAAAGGCCGTTCGGGCCATGAAATATGGAAGTTCAATGCGGCCGCTCCGGGCAGGTCAGACATTCTCCTTGCATACCACAGACCTTGGGAGACGGCTGTGCCCCCAGTCAGATACCACATCAGTTCAGTCCGGGTCAAATAGAAGAAAAAAGATCAACATCTGCAAAAGTACTTGGAAAGGAATAAGAAAAGCTATTTTACCTCTTCGAGTATGGTTTCAATAAAAATATTCGCGATCAGGGGGTCAAACTGGGTCCCTGCATTTCGTCTGATCTCTTCGACCGCCTGTTCCTTGGACATGGCTTTTCGGTAGACCCTGTCCTCCGTCATTGCGTCGTATGCGTCTGCGACTGCAAGTATCCTTGAAAGCAGGGGAATGTCCTCACCCTTGAGCCCCTTGGGATATCCGGCACCGTCCCACCTTTCGTGGTGCGTCAGGATGTAGTCGGCTATCCTGGCCAGTTTGTGGGAAGCCCTGGCGATCCTGTATCCGATCTCGGGGTGCCTCTTCATTATGGCCCATTCCTCTTCGGTGAGCTTCCCGGGCTTGTTCAGTATTTTGTCATCTATCCCTATCTTGCCTATGTCGTGCAGCATCCCAAGCAGCTGCAGCTCGCCGAGGTCCTTTTCCATAAGATTGAGCATCCTCCCCACTCTTGTGGAGAGTTCGGCAAGGCGTTCAGCGTGCCTTTCGGTCTCCTGTGACTTTTCGTACACCGTAGTCATTATTGAGTTGATTATGTCGCTGTATGAGCTTTGCTGAGAGAAGAGTTTCCTGTTCCTCATATATTCGTTGGCTGTCTTGAGTGCCTCTTCTGCGAGCTCAAGTTCATCTGATATCGTTGCATACCCCATTGAGATGTTTATCTCCGGAGACTTGGGTCCGTTGTTACCATTGAAGCTGACGCATGCGCTCTTGATGCTGTCCAGAAGCTCGTGCGCTTCGGCATTGTCTGTCAGGGGCATAATAATGCCGAACTCGTCACCGCCTACCCTCGCAAGTATGTCTTTATCACGGCAGCAGTTCCTGATGGTCCTTGCAGATTTTATAATTATCAGGTCTCCCTCATGCTGTCCGAAGGCTTCATTTATGAGGTGAAGGCCGTTTATGTCGGCAACCAGGACAGACAGAGGCAGATTTTCCTCCATCTTCATCTCCGACAGTTTTTTCTCGAAATACTGTCTGTTGTAGAGGCCTGTCAGATGGTCATGTTCATTTATGTAGCGGATCTCTTCTTCTTTTTCCTTGAGGTTTGTTATGTCAATAATGATTCCTTCGATCGCTTCCACGGTCCCATCGCTTCCGTAGACTCCCTGCCCCGTCTCAAGCACCCATTTGTTCTCTCCTGAAGCGGTGGTAATGGCGTATTCGCTTTTGAAAGTCTTATGTCCGGCAAGTACACGTTCCCATTCAAGCCAGAGCATTTCCCTATATTCATCTTTGATAAGGCAGTTGAAAGGCAGAGTCTTGTTTCTGACGAGGTCTTCCGGCCTGTAGCCTGTCAGTTCAAAGCATCCGTCTGAAACGAAGAGCATGGTCCAATCCCTGTTATAGAGGCACCTGTAAGCCATTCCCGGAATGTTCGCGAGAAGCACCGACTTGCTCCTCTCGCTTTCCTCAAGAGCCTCTTTTGCACGCTTCCTCTCGTTAATATCCTGTATTATCCACATGTGCAGCCTGTTTTCCCCAGCTGATTCGACGAGGGAGGCTACTGCAAGGTCGATCCATGCATACGAGCCGTCTGCTTTTAAGATCCTTTTCTCAAGGGAGTATTCGTCAGTCTCTCCTTTTTTGAATTTTTCGTATTTTTCAATGTTCAGGGGGAGATCATCAGGATGTGTTATCTTTCTCCAGTCAAGATCCTTCAGTTGCTCCTTCGGCCATCCGATTATCTTTTCAAATGTGGGGTTGACCACAGAGAAATTTCCGAACCTGTTCCCTGCTGCTATGCCGACCGGTATCCTCTGAAAGACGTTGTCAAGCAGTATCTCGCTCTCTTCGAGCTTTTCCCCGATATCCCTGATGCTGAAATTTTTCAGAATTATGATGTATCCGGCAAACATAAGTATGAAGAGAGCAGTCACTGTCATGATCGAGCTGAATAAGCCATTGATCGCCCCTGCCCGCAGAGTTTCTGTATAATAATCCAATCCTATGACCGCGGAGACTTCTCCATCTTTTCCGTTTTTTATGGGGGCATATACGCTTGTGATGTCTCCGTGGCTGAAGGTCGAATTCTCGGGGGACGCGGTTTTTCCGTTGAAAAAAGGCATTACAGCGTCAGCTATTTCAGGCGTATAGTAATCATCTTTGTTCGAGTATCTTTCTCTGTCCGATGAACCGACCAGGTATGCAGGTTTGCCCTCTTTTAAGGCAAAGATATAAGCTGAAGATACCTGTGGAACAGTCTCTTCAATTTTTGACAGGCTGTTTTTTAGAAAAAGGTAGTCTTCATTATGAGGGTCTATACCCTTGCTGCCAAGCAGAGAGGAGATCTGAGCGGAAGATATCAGAGCTCCTGTCGATTCTGCCAGTATGTAGGCATAATTGCGCTCCCTGGTAACGTATTGCTTCCAGGTGCTGTAGATGTGGTTTGCCGCAAAGATAATGAATATCAGTGAAGCTGCCATAAAAAATCTATTTAAAGACCTGTTGTCAAGGCAAAAAAGACCTGCAGCCGATTTAACCATAAATGTGATCACCCAATAATGATTTCAGCATGGTGAGATGTTGGAAATACCATCAAATTATATAACAAAAATGGGTTTGTGAACAGCAGATCAATCTGCAGTAAGGGCTTTGTTATGCTGTTTACGGCTGTACATATTCATGTCTGCCCTGCAGAGCGCATCCTCCAGTGAAGTTTCGGTGTCGTTTACCGTTGATAGCCCTATAGATATGGAAATTGAAGGGGCACTGCCCTCAGAGTTGTGATCTGTGAAAGTTTTTTGGATCCTTTCCACTACTCTGAGAGCCTGGTCCTCGCCTGCTCCGGGAAGTATCACCGCAAACTCGTCGCCGCCTACTCTCGCGATGAAATCAGCTTTTCTGAGGGAAGACCTGATCAGTTCCGCAGCTGTCTTAAGGGCTTCATCTCCCTTCGCGTGTCCGTATCTGTCATTGATCGTCTTCAGACAGTCCATGTCGCACACAAGGACAGAAACCGGCCTCTGTCCTTCATTCTGGGCCCTTTTCAGAGTGGCGTCGAAAAAGGCTTTGTTTGGAACACCGGTAAGATGATCATATAGGCTTAGCTGCTTAAGCTTCATTTCGTTTTCTATCCTCTTGTCTATGTTTCTTGCATTGCATATAAGAAAAGCCCTGCGGTTTTCGTCTGAGATCTTTGATATGGTCACACCGTACCAGTGTTCAGTTCCGTCACGGTGCTCCATTCTGAAAGTCCCGTATGTGCTTGTGTCGTCAGAAAGCGAGGTCATGAATGGATCTGTTGTTATTGCTTTTGCGGTATCTTTGGACAAAAAGAAATCTGACGTTTTTTTCCCGATAAAGTCATCCGCCGTGAAACCGCAGATCTTTTCGCAGTTGGGCGAGATGTATGTTGTCTCTCCGTTGCCGTCTACGGTGAGGATCATGTCCGCGGAATTCTCAAGGTATGTTCTTAATTTTTTCTCGCTCAGCCTCAGCTTTTCTTCCATTTCTTTTTTCTCGCTGATGTCACGGCATATGCACATTATTACGTCGTTTCCGTCACCGAAGACGTCAAAGCCTGAAGCTGAGACCGTCACGTGATAGGTGGTCCCGTCCTTTCTTCTGTGGATCGTGTCAAATGACGAATGCACCTCCGAAAGGTCGCAGAATTCCATTTCTATGTTTCTCTTGTCCATTAGGAACTCCCAATCCCAAGTGTGGAGCTTCGAGATCTCTTCACGGGAGTAGCCAAGCATTTCGCAAAAACGCCCGTTCGCCTCCAGAACTTTGTGGTGCTGATCGATGATCACGATCCCCAGGCTTGCGTTTTCGACCAGTCGGCAAATCATATTGAAGCGCCTGTTAAGTTCGTCTTCCCTATTCCTGAAATCTGTTATGTCAACGAAAATGGCATATACACCGATTATTTTCCCGTTGTCCTTGACCGGCCCCAGTTTTGTCTGGAGGATGCAGAAGCCTTTCCCCTGCAAAGAGTCAAGCGTGATCTCCTTCATCAAGATATTGTCTTCTAGGACAGACAAAAAACTTTTTCTGTAATCCTCGTCACGGATAAGGTCAAAAATATTTCCAATATCTGTTGAGGATGAATAGTCTTTTGCGATCTCTATGAAGGGTTTGTTTGATCTTATGATATGCATTTCTGTGTCGAGGATGGCTATGGCATCCTGTGTGAAATTGAACATTGAGTCGTAGACGGAACGTACAAAAGCGTTTTCTTGATCTGGAATTTTTTTTCTAGATCCATCAAAAAGGATCCCCCTCAAATATTCTGTGAATAGCACAAACTTTAAACTACATCAACGGAGGAACTACGTCAACAGTAATTGACGCATAATATTATAAAGGCACTTTATAATACGACCTGCAACATTATGATTATCTTGTTGACACTATAAAAAATAGTTGACATCAAATGTTTATAATACCAAAAGTAATAATAGTTTGCTGTAGTTAAAAACCGAAAAATATTTTTATTAAACTTCCACCCCCTTTTTAAATAGCATGAGAAAATAGCTTTAGTTCGGATAATTTCAAAAAATCTTCACAAAAATCACACATTTCTGTCATAAAATATTGACATAGGATGGGATCCTTTTGATCAGTTGCATGTCCGTACTATAAGTCCGATACATCCCAGGGCAGTGGTGAAAGGAGTGTTTGTTGATGAGATCAAAAATAGTTTCGATCGCATTGTTGGTTTGTCTGTCTGCTGTTCCGGCCGCACAGGCTGCCCCTCATCCGGGTCCAAGACCGGGACATTTTCCCGGCCCCCCGCCAAGGCCGATCTACAGGCCCTATCACAGACCTTACTACAGGCCCGGGTATTATCACTATCCCGGATACAGGAGTTACAGATACTACAGCAACAATGACATATGGATCAGCATAGGGGCAGGATTGCTCATTGGCAGCCTGATCTCGAATATGAACAGGACTCCGCAGTATTCGCCGCCTGTCACCGGCACTTACCCCGGCACGGGCAGGGAGAGTTATTCCTATTCCAACAGCTATGACCGTGAAAGAGAGATCGGCTTGATCAGGTCCAGGGCCGGCGAGAAGGCGAGGGCTGAGGCAAGCCGGGCTGCGAAGATGGCATCAGAGCATGGTTCCGAGCAGGCCGCCGCACTTCTGGCCGGTGCATGGGAAGGTGAAGGCAGAAGAACGTTCCTTGATGCATCTACCGGGCTGCAGGTTCTTAAGGTGACCGGTTTCTATGACAGCAGCCAGATCACATATACCTTCCTGCCTGAGAACAGGAAGGTATATGTCAGGATATCGGTGCCTGACTATTCGATCTCTGCCGAAGAGAGCGATTACTACACAAGGGCCGTGGATCGGCCGGCGTCTACGCAGCCTTCCGAGGGGATCCGCAACAAGGTACCTGCGCTCCCTAATTACACCAATGCCTCCATGGCTATGCAACAACAGGACGGAACACTGCGGTCAGCCGGGTTCGGATTTGACAGGTCTGCCCGAAGTTCTTCAGGCCATCTGGTCATAGGGGAAGTCGCGAAGGGTACGGCAGCATACTACGCAGGGATCAGGCCCGGCGATGTGCTGCTCTCGGTGGATGTCTACGAGACCAGAAACTTTGATCCCGCATGGTTCGACAATTACATTTCCGAGAGACAGAGGTCAGGGGCAATGATAACTCTTTCCATATCACGAAAGGGCACGGAGAAAAAGTTAGAGATCCAGCTTTAATGCTCATATCAGGAAGAGAGCAACCCTTCCGGAATTGAATGGGAGGAGTCTAAAAATATGTGGGAGGCCCGATGTTATGCCTCCCACTTTTTATTTTTGTTGGTCAGGCCATATAAAAATGTCAAAGTCGGAGAAATATGGTATCCTAAAAAGCGGGCAATGAATTATTGCATGTTGTGAGTTATTATAAGAGACAAGAAAAAATAAAAAGGAAATTTTGGGGCTGGCCGTATTTTTTACTATCGGCTTTTCCCTGTTGAGAACAGGAGAATAATAATGCTGTACGACGAAGCGAAAAGGATCGATGAAGAGATCAGGGAACTGTGCAAGGATTCAAAACATCCGTCAAGGACTATGTCCAAAGAAGTAATGAGGGCCCTCAATTCGGAGCTTGAAAAGATCAGAAAAAGATCTAAAGGCGGGGGCGGCGGCAGGTTTTCCGGATCGATGGATCAGACACAGATTTTTAACATGGAAAAGCTAAAAAGCTTTGATGTCCCTCCCAAATATGAGAAGCAGATACTCAAGGCGCTGGAAAAGGCCAAAGAGTACGCAGGCATAGAAGAATGACAAAATGGGCCTCCCGGCGAGGGAGGCCCATTTTGAGCCTATAGTAAGCCGATAAGCACAAAAGGCTACTTCATGTGTTTTACGAAAGTCCTGTATATGATGTAGACATATGTGACAAGAAAGGCCGCCCACAGGAAGAGCGTGTGGCCGATGAAGAAACTGGAGAAGTATGTCCCTATCAATATGCCGAAAAAGAGGACCGTCGTCTTAAGAAAAAAGTAGTCCCAGAAAGTGTACCTGTTCGCTGCCCTTACCATTCTGTCGATAAAATCAAACATTTTTATCCCTCCCTGCCTTTTGCTCCATTGAAACAGCTCATATCTCATCAAACCGGAGGTTCATTATCGGATATTTCTTCCATTCCCTGTAGTCGAAATGCCACCATTCGTTGTGAAATATTTTGAATCCATCTCCTTCCATTACGATGCGAAGCCTCTCCCTCAGTTCCCGCTGTTCCGAAGTCCCGCCGGGGTAGTCGGGATATGCACGGATGGAGAACTCGTCATATCCGCTCCCCATATCCAGAGTTTTACCGGTCTTCAGGTCGTAGAGTCCTACATCGACAGCGCCGCCGCGGTTATGTCTCGATCCCTGCGATGGGTTAGCAACGAAATCCTTCTGATGGTCAGGGGTAGCGTCGTAGAACATCTTAGTGACGTACCAGGGACGGTATGCGTCGTAGACGATAAGTCCGAAGCCATATGCCGAAAGCCTGCCGCTGATCCTGACCAAAGCGGCGGCGGCTTCTCTCTGAAGGAATGCCCTGGGTTGGTCGTAGAGCCTGATCCCCATGAAGTTGTTCGAAGTTGCATAACGAATGTCCAGCCTGATGGTCGGATCTAATTTTATTATCTCTACAAGGTCAGGTTTAATGAATTGGCCCTGCTCTGTCGGAGGCGCGGCTGCAAGTGCCCGTTTTCTCAGTTCATCTTCCGCCATAAGCGGTTTTATTTTGAAAGTCGTTCCCATTTCGGCGTCGAAGAACTTTCTTTTGAATTTCTTGCCCCCAACTGTCAGGACTGAACCTTCTCCCCGCGCATCTGCAGTGAAGTCGGCCTTAAGGCGTTCATTTTTCAAAGGGCTGCGGCATAAAAGAAGATATTTGTTCCCTCCGGTGTGGATGAGCGGAAAACTTGCATAGGTTCCAAACATTTTTTCCTCTTCATTCTCAGTGTCGCAGAGTACCTCCAGGATGCCCCTGTTCTCCCTCACCATAAGCCTTTCACGGCCTGAAACGTAGAGACCCAGCAGGGATCCGCCCTGTTTGATGTCTGAGTACGAGAGTGAGGGGACTCCCAGGATGATAAGTGAAGCCAGCGTTAAAATAAGACTCTTAATGATCCGCGACCTGACCTTGTGCATTATTCTGTCCTCCATTCATGACCTTAGCATGCATTATATTTTAATCTTTCCGATATCTATTTACATCGGTGAAATAGCATTGTCAGATGTCAAGGAATATTACGAGATGGTTTTTGCATAGAATACTATTTGGGGTATTCATCTTAATGATAGAATATTCAAGGATATCCACCTCAGAGAGGACTGATATTGGGAATGTACTTTTTTTACGTCACGATGAGAGCGCGCTTTTTTCACCTTTTTTTGTTTTTCGCCTTTCTTGCTGCAGCTATTTTCGTTGGTCCCCACATATCAGACGCTCAGGAACGCATAGAGGAAAAGGTAGGCAAGCTTCTTGTAAAAGAGTTTGACCCTGAAAAACTCACTGTCCAGGCTACAGGGGGTGGGAGCTTCCTGTACGCAAAGGCGACCGGGATAGTTATCAAAGGGGTAAGGATCGAGAGCGTCTCTCTCTATGCAATGATGAAAGAACCCCCCAACAATATTAAGGAAGACGACGAAGACCATAAATACAAGCTCGCAGACCTCATCCACTATTCAAGGGGTGAAGTTGTCCTCCTCGAAAAAGATTTTACCGAGTACACAAGCAAGGAGATCGAAGATATAAAAGGATTTAAAAACCTCGAATGTGACTTTTCCAAGAACGGCATAAGGGTCTCCGGATCTTACGTTGCCACATTTCTGTTCACATTCAATATAAGGATGGAAGTCCTTTCAAAACTGGCATTTGACGAGAGGGGCCTCTGTCTTACTGATACTACCCTCTTAGTTGCAGGAGTGAAACAGCCTGAGTACCTGACATCACAGCTTCTTGAACGCATAAATCCGCTCATCGAAAGGGAAAGGATCCCGTTTCCGGTCAGGATAACAAGGATAGATTTTTCAGACGACAGGATCGTCATAACAGGAAACCCGCAGCCTCTGAAAGACGCAAACGTCTGGAATTACAAAAGACCATGACAGATCACAGCCTGTTCACTCTGTGTTGAGTGTAATAATTTTCTCCGGTATTAACGCAAAAAATAACTTTGGTTTGAGACCGAAGCCATCTTATAATTTTTTCAGTCCTGTTTCTCAATGACAAGGAATATGCTTGAGTCATCGACTTCAGCTATCTGCCAGCGACAGCCCGTGGAACGCCCGATCTTTTCAAAGTCAGTTATGGAGTGTGTGGTGGCACGGAAGCCGTCTTTGCAGATAATGACCCCATTTTTTGTCTTTTCCATGTCAATCTCTCCGATCAGCCCTTTTTTTGCCTGTTCCTGAAACCAAGCCAATCTATGTTCCCAGAATTTTGGGTGATATGTGCTGAAATAGGCTTTGCCCCCATTTTTCAGGGCTTTCATTACTTTTGCGGCCAAGATTTCAGGGACTTCGGCTTTTACTGCGGAAAGGCCGTTCTGCAGGCAGAGCACGGCGTCGAATGAGTTGCTGCAGTCTATATCATGTACATCCATTGTCAGTAATGAAGTATTTGGTATGTTTTTGAGATATTGCTCTCCGAAATGCACGTTGTCGTCTGATATCTCGATCCCTGTAATACTCCGCACAAAGGGAGCCAGCTCTTTCATGATACGACCGTAACCGGCCGCAAGCTCAAGAACTGTGTCAGTTTTTTTCAGGCGCTCACGAACAAAGGCCGTCTCCCGTTCAAGGTACCGTGATATCCTCGGTATCTCGGGGTCATAGACCTGCCATAGCTTTTGGGCGTTAAGGCTCTTCGCATAATAGTTGTTTTGCATTTTATCCCCGGCTTTCTGCTCCCGCAGTTTGGGATCAGCGTATGAAGCTCGTGAAGATTCTTTTTTCATCAGGAGGCAGTGGGACTGTCTTCTTACCCTCGGCGATCACCTTGATCAGCCATGCCATGGCCCTTGCATTTCTCCTGATCGTCTGTACGCCTTCACTGTCTTGTGTCATTTCCCCCTCAGCTCTACCGTAGACGACTGTCCAGTACTGGGACGGGGGAGTCACGGTCTGCGCGAGGTCAAGGTAGTTTTTCAGCTGATGGAGCGTATCTGTCCCGCCCGTTCGCCTTACGGCCGTCACAGCGGCTGCGGTCTTGTACTTAAAGTGCCTGGAACTTGAATAGAAGAGCCTGTCGAGGAATGATTTCATAGTACCCGCTATACCCGCGTAATAAGTGGGGGAGGCAAGTATGAACCCATCCGCCTCGCGAATCTTTGAGGCCGTCTCGTTGACAGGGTCATCTTTAAAAACACATTCGTTGTTTTCTGAAGTTGCGCAATAGCCGCATGCTGTGCAGCCCTGGATCGTCAGATGTCCGATATTTACAGTTTCGACAGCTATCCCCTCCTTTTCCAGTTCCTCCGCCATTATCTTCAGCGCGGCAGCTGTGTTTCCATCCTTGCGGGGACTTCCGTTCAGTGCTATTACTCTCATCAGGATCACTCCTTTTTTCCTGCTTTATTGTGGTTTCTGTATTTTTCAAAGTGTTTCCCGAACACCCGGACTATGTCCTCGTAACATCAGGAACCCTTAGGGTTTTTGACTTTACAGTCCGGGTTTCTCATTGCTCCGGTAACCGTGATCACCTTTTCGGGAGAGTCTGCTCCGTCTCTTACGGCTTCGGCTATCATTTTTTCCGTCACCTTTGAACAGTAGCATACGTACTCAGGATCCGCCGGCTCTTTTTTGTATTTTTTAGGTTTTGGGAAGGGCAGTTCACTCCAGGTCGCTCTGACAAGTTTTATCATATGCTCCCTGTCGTCAGTCGATGTTATCAGAAATGAGGGTTTTGCGCCCGCGTATGCCGGCGCTTCACACACTTCTTTAAGTAATTTACGTCCGGCATCTGTTTTTTTAAGAAAAAACTGACCATCACAGACGAGGCCGATGACCTTCGAGTCGCAATAGAGTACATACTCACCAAACATCTTCCTGTAAGTTATCTCGCCTGCGCCACTCAGCTGATCTGCCAGGTAGAACATGAACTCCTCTGATGTTGACATGTGCAATACTGCCTCCGTTGTGGACTATGGCGTGACGTCCTCTATCTCCTGCTCCTTCACCCGGTCAAGCGGCAGATGCCTTATGCCTGCTTTTGACTGTGTAAAGTCTATCCTTTTCAGGTCTATCATCCTGACCTTCCTGTTGTGCTGAGTATGATAATAGTAGACCAGGCTTCCTGTGTCTATAGCGCTTGTCCAGATAGTGGAGCTGCGCATCCCGTCCTGTTTCTGAAGTTCTGTAACAGTTCCTTCACCTGTAGAGAGGGGATGGTTGAAGTTGTCCATAATACGGAATATCTCATATATAGTTTCAGGCCCGTCCGGTGTTTTTCGCGCGAGCATCGTCTGGGCAACAGCCCTTACAAAACGTGAAGGGGGGGTTATGTCTCCCGGAATGCCAAGGAGTCCGCTGCCTCCTCCCGAGGGCTCAACGGTCAGGTCTCCTATTTTTTTTGGAGGATAGGGGACCACTGAAAGATTTACGTAGTTGCTCAGATTGGTCAGGTGCCAGTCGAAGCTGGGAGCATTTGTGAGTACTCTCACAGGGTTGTCGCGGATCTTCAGTTCACCTTCAAGATATTCTATGACTATTACCTTTCCGCTTTTGTCTGTCACCATGAGGTGCATAGGGGCTGGCGCGCCGCCGAGGGCAGGCTCAGGGATCGCAACAACACGGACTCTGCCCATACCCTTTTTTACTTCATCGGATGTGGCGAACTGTGTCAGGACATAGGTCGCCATAAGTGCGGGTCCCATGGATATCTCTGCTTTGGACGGGTCATAGGACTGATACTCAGAAATTCCCGGGAGATAAAGATAGTTTACGGCAAGCCCCTTTTCATTCAGTCCGTCCGCAAAGCAGTCCTTCCCTATCATGTCCAGCGCCACAGCCCCGTAACGGGTCTTCCAAGTGAGCCCCTTTTTGCCGTCAGGCGTCTCTGAAGAAAATTCATGTCCGCGGGGTACTATAGCGACCCTGGAATTTAAGTCGAATGTACCCCATTCCATTGTCCTTCCGCATACGGCGGTTCCGTCGTCTGCAATAAGACATATCGAGGTACACGCAGAGGATGCAGAGGGAAATAAAATGGCAATGCTTACGAGAGCCGCTGCTATAATAATTAGAACCTGTTTGATCTCCAACACAAAAAATCCCTCCTGTGTTCTGGCTTCAGCATACTAAATACAGATGGTCAGGCAATTGCATAATTGATCTATAGTACTCGGGCTATCATATCAAATCAGTAAAGAATGAGAAGCAAGAAGTGATAAAATTTAAACGAAAAAATATTAAAATTTAATTATCTGATGCTTGCCAATTAACTAAATTGATGTATAAATCAAAGAGATCCCGCATAAAATCTGAAAAAACAAATTATGGCGGACAATATCTCATATTTTTTCTCCGGGGAGAGGGTAAGATGTCAAAATTTAAAAAGGCCATTGTCAATGTACTTGTTTTTTGCCTTCTGATCGCAGCCGCAGGGTCATTTGCTGAGGCGGCGGCTTCCTACAGGAACACAAAGGAGGCCGCGCGCGAAGCAGTCTGGAACGTTATAACATCAGGGAAAGGCAGTTCCGCAACTGTTGCGGTAATGGACGGAGGCAAAATAGTATATTCGGAAGGCTTCGGAGCCGCCGAGAGGAAGACCGGCAAAAGTGTAGACAGATCGACCAGGTTCAACATAGGCTCAACAAGCAAGATGTTCGTTGCAACAGCGATCCTTCTTCTGGCAGACGACGGCAAAGTCTCCCTCGACGAACCTGTCGTGAAATACATACCCGAATTTGAGATGAAGGATCAGAGATACAGGGACATCACCGTAAGGATGCTTTTCAATCACTCTTCAGGGCTGCCGGGTTCGACTTTCCTCTTTGGATATGAGCCGGAAGGGGACCCCCACAAGGAGTTTCTTCAGAGAATGAAGGGATCGAACCTGAAGCATGACCCTGGCGCCGTCGGGATCTACTGCAATGACGGATTCACCCTGGCAGAGATGATAGTCGAAAGGGTATCGGGGGAGAAATTTATTGATTTCCTCAGAGAGAGAGTCTTCAGGCCACTTGGCATGAAGGATACGGATACAAGCATAGGGGAAACGGGAGGGAACATATCGCATTTTTATGATCCCGAGACCGGAAAGAAGTATCCTCCCGAAGTGATCCTGGTGCACGCCGCGGGAGGTCTTTCATCAACCGCAGAAGATCTTTGCAGGTTTGCTGACAGCTTCTGCCCGGGAGGCAAAAAAATACTATCACAGAGTTCGGTCGAAGAGATACTTAAAAGTCAGCCGACTCCCTTTTCAGCAGGGATGCGGGGTCCGGTCATAATGGACTCGTTCGGCTGGGACTACTCTTCTCTTCCGGCATACGAGGCAAACGGCATGAGGGTATATTCAAAAGGCGGGGGTACTGGCGCGTACTCGACCGGCCTGCAGGTAATACCTGAAAAGAGGCTTGTCGTTGCAGCAAGCATATCGGGAAGGATGAACGGGGAAGCCGTCACAAGAGCCATGCTGAATGCGCTTATGAAGGACAAAGGGCTTCCGGTTCCTTCCGAAAGGAAAAAGGAAAAGCCCGCTGATCCCAAGATCATCCCTGCTGACCTTGCTGCCTTCGAAGGTATCTACGCAAACGGCGGATCCTTCGTAAGGATCAGGTTTGACAAAGAGAGAAAAAAAATGGACATAATACGGCTGATGCCTGAAGGGGATAAAGTGCCTGCCGGAGATGGCGGACCTGTACTGATCTCCTTTGTCTACAACGGAGGTTCTTTCAGCTCCTTTGAAAAAGATCTGCGGGGCTATTTTATAAAGAATGGAAATATGCCCTGCTTTATTGCAGAGAAAGATCCCTTTTACGGGATAGACAATCTGATGTTCCAGAAAGTACCCGAAGAGAAAAACTCAAAGAAGCTTATTGCGGATATTAAAAGCAAAGTCTGGCTTATCAGGAATATGACGCCATCGATCCAGCTGTACAGAGAGACCGCCATATTATCTTCAGATACGTACAGAGAGCTCCCGGGATACCTTACATTTATGAGTCCTTTGAGGGTTGAGGATGAACACAGTGCCACATATGCCGCGCCTCTGTTCCGGGATCAGTTCGAGCTTGAGATGTACGAAAACGACGGGATCCTGTGGATCAGATCCGGGATATTCCTTTTTTCCGATGCCGGGAAAACGAGGGTCCTAAGGAGCGGGCAAAACGCGGTGATGATAGGTGAAAAGGGATATAATGAATGGTACAGGACAGGTTCAGGTTCCATACTTTCATTTGAAAAACCCGAAAAGGGCAGGATAATGGTTCTGGCTGAAGAAGCCGAGGGCCTGGCGCTCTTTGACAGCATCACAGACGAGGGTGAAGTCTATGCGCCTGAAGGCAGTTATGTCGTCTGCATAGGCCGTCCCGGAGAAATGTTCACCGTTAACGTAAAATAAGAGCATCAATAAATCCACAGCAAAGGAGCCGCCTGGTCAGGCGGCTCCTTTGCCTTTTTTATTAATGCTTCGTGGCTAGAGCACCACGCTCTCTTTAAGTTTTCCAAAGACGTTGCAGGTTGCCTCCACCTCTATCTTTGATCCCTTTTTCATATCTTTGATCTCAAATTGTACATGTTCTGTCCTGGAGTCGCTTTGGGATTTTAGTGTCTTTTCCTCTATGGCCTTTCCATCGACAGAGACCACGATCTTGCTTATATAGTGATTAGCAGTGTTTTTGACCGGATGGAGGATCGATACATCCAGTACAGAGACAGCCTCATTCCACTTCAGTTCGACCATTTCCGCGGGGTGTGCATATAGAGGCGTGCAGATGATTATGGCCGACATCAATGTCAAAAGCAGCTTTGCGAACTTACGCATCATAATTCCCCCTTTATCAGCCCTAACCAAGATAGAGCATGTAGATCAGCCCATGCGTCAGTCCGCATGCTACAGCACCGAGACCGCACCAGCGGTGGACAGTGAAGACAAGCGGCCCCTTTATCCTCTTCCTGAGGCTGGGGCCGAAAAACCCCGTGAACCCGGCTAAAGTCATCAGGATCCCTGCCAACATGCCGGATAAGCGAAAAGCTTCGATCATGAGCATCCCTCCCTATAAAATTATAGCTGTTGATTTTTATAAAAAATATAAAACCGATATGTCTTACTATCCATTATAAATTATAACTGAAATTGTCGCATATATGCGACGGAGAATTTGCATTGCTTCGAGTCACGGAGAATTTGCCGCCCCGTCACCATAGTTACGTTTTTATTGCGAAAGTGTATACTATAAACAAAATGACACGTTAACATGATGTGGGGGCATAAATTATGGAGTATGTTGATTTTGGAAAAACAGGAATTAGGGTATCCCGTTTTGGACTTGGATGCATGAGGTTTCCAGCTGATGAAAAAGTAGCCATAAAAATGGTCAGGCACGCTATCGACAGCGGAGTCAACTATATTGATACGGCGTACACATATCCCGGCAGCGAAGAGATAGTCGGAAAGGCCCTTATGGACGGATACAGGGAAAAAGTCTGCCTTGTGACGAAATGCCCTGTGGCGATGTCATCGAGCCGCGAGGATATGGAGAGATACCTTGACGAGCAGCTAAAAAGGCTCCGGACGGACTACGTTGACATATACCTGCTGCACAACCTTAGCCCCGCGGTATGGGAAAAGGTCAGAAAGTTTGACGGAGCGGGATTTCTGGACAAGGCCGCAGTGGAAGGGAAGATACTGCATAAGGGCTTCTCGCTCCACAACAGTTTTGAAGCTTTTAAGGAGATAATCAGTTACTGTCCCTGGGATATGACACAGATACAGCTGAACATACTGGATGAAAAAAACCAGGCCGGGGGAGTTGAAGGACTGAAGTATGCCTCTTCAGCCGGACTGCCGGTCACAGTAATGGAACCGCTTCGGGGAGGTTCTCTCGTAAAGGACGCTCCAAACAGCGTACTTGATATGGTCGGCGTCTACCGGGAAAAGCGGTCACTTGCGGAATGGTGCTTCAGGTGGCTGTACGACAAGCCTGAGGTCACTGTCGTCCTAAGCGGTACCAGCACAATGGAACAGCTCGACGATGACCTGAGGATATTCAGCGACTCAGGGTCCGGGGTCATGAGCGAAGAGGACGGGAAGTTTATAGAGGACATTGCAAAAGAATACAAGAGCAGCACTGTTATTCCGTGCACTGACTGCAAGTACTGCATGCCCTGCTCTCAGGGAGTCATGATCACAGCGGTTTTCGCTCTTTTCAACAAATACAGGCTGACCGGCGAGGACGCCGTGAAAAACTTTTACGTCAAAAACTTTTACGAAAAGTGCAGGGGAGCAGACAGATGCATTTCCTGCGGTGTATGTGAAAGGCACTGTCCGCAGGGATTAAAAATTACCGGGCTGCTCTCATCGGCCCATGAAGAGCTGCTGAACTGAATCAGATCTGCCTCGTTCATCCCCCTGCTCTAAAGCGGCTATCCGGAAGAAAATAAGGGGAGGTATATGCAATGAAGGGAAAGTTCAGGATCAAGGAAGACCTTGTCTACAAAATGCCGGTCCATTTCAGCGGTGATCCCTTTTACCCGGTACGAACTGTTTACGGAGACATGACCACTATCTGCATCAGCTATGAGACGGAAGAGGAGGCACTATTAAGGTTTATCCCCGAGGATTTTGATTTGATAAGCCCGACCGTGAACATCCAGTTTGCTGAGAGCCGCGATATTGACTGGATGACAGGCGGGGAATACCGTCTTATCCAGGCCGGAGCTCCGGTAAGATACACTGGCGGCGGCGAAGCGGTTGAAGGCGAATATATCCTTGTTATATGGGAAAACAAGGCATGTCCAATAATTGGAGGAAGAGAAGAGGACGGAATGCCGAAGATCTTTGCAGATATCGCAGGATTGAGGCACAATGGGGATCATTGGTTTTCTGCGGCAAGTTATGAGTGCAACACATTCCTGAGGATCGGAATGCAGAGGGGAAGGCCTTTGCAGAATGAGGAGCTCGATCTGCTTAACCGTGATGTCAGGGTGAATTGTTTTGGATGGAGATACATACCGGAGCTGGGTAAGGCGGGAACTGCACTGAGCCATGCCACGCTCTACCCGCAGGAGATGAAGACAGATAAGGCGTGGGAAGGAGAAGGCAGCATCGAGTGGCTGAAGTTTGATCCGGAAATGAACATGCTTCAGATCAGGATAATCAGTGAGATGTCCCGGCTGCCGATCCTGAAATATGAAAGGGCGATGATGCTCAGGGGGTCTGCGCGCCTGAACGTTGGAGATTCAAGATCACTTGTCTGAAAGTCGGTCAAAACGCATCAGATACCACAGGGCACAGACATCTTGACACTTATTGCGGAAGATAGTCTGACTAGCCGAAAGGAGCACGCCATGAGCGGATATTTTGAGAACAGGACGGCAGTAGTGACAGGAGCGGCTTCGGGATTGGGTCTGGGAATTACGGAAGAACTCCTGAAAAGGGGCGCGAACGCGGTATTTATGGGGGACTACAGTGAGGAGAACCTGAAGAGCGAGTCCGGGCGCCTTGAAAGGGACTATCCCGGAAAAGTCTTCCCTATACTTACCGATGTGACAAAACTCGATCAGGTCCAAAGCCTGATTTCGACGGCAAAAAACAACTTGGGGCGTATAGATTTCCTCTTCAACAACGCAGGAATGGGACTGACTCTCCCGACTGAAAAGATAACATTTGACATATGGAGATATATTATCGACCTGAACCTGATGGGGGTCATTTATGGAACCTATACTGCCATACCGGTAATGAGGGAACAGGGGGCAGGACACATCATCAACACAGGATCGATCGCAGGGAAAGTCCCTGTGCCTTATCAGGCAGTATACGCCGCCAGCAAAAGCGCCGTCATATCAATGACGGAATGTCTCCAGTATGAACTTCAGAACGAGGGGCTTCAGTTTTCTGTCTTCTGTCCCGGCAACGTCAGGACCGCGATATTCAAAGACGTTACCCCTCCGGCAGATTCCGTAAGCGTCGAGGAAGCGGTCACATACATCTTTTCTGAGATAGAAAAAGGTTCGTTAGTCATAATATTCCCTGAAACAGCCAGGTCTGCAGACTACCTTTACAGGGAAAAGAGAGATGAATTCGACAAGATGATGAAACAGATGGCTGACGAAAGGCGTGAAAATTACAGGACCAAAGGGACATATTGCTAGATGTTCGGGCATTTGAAAGAGTTATCCTTATGCCTGAAAGACTTTTGATGCGGAGATGATGGTGAGGAAGCCTTGAATATGTCCGCCGGGTGGTATTCAAAAAGAGCAGACATACCGTCAGACCTTGTCATACTGCTTATCGCGGGTCTGACGATGGTCATTGCGGGACTTTTGCTTTTTGCCGTTTACTCGGGCAAAGTGCCCTACTATGAAAACGGCCTGTACGGACTTCTGATATTCATATATGCGCTCCAGATCACTGTACTTGGCAAAACGCCGTTTGGCGGCATCTCCCAAAGGACGCTTCCGGTTTTGATGCTCGGCATTATCATTGCCTGTATAGGCATAGTCACATGTTTCGTTCCCGACCTTCTAAAAAGCATTCCGAGGGCCATGCTGTTTATGTGTTTCGGACCCGGAGGTATGATCCTTCTGCTGCAGATGCTCTTCTCCAAAGATAAATTCCCGCTTTGGAAAAAGAAGGGGGGGATACTGATGAAGCTTGCAGTAAACTGTGCCGCCCTCTATTCCCTCTCAATAGTGATCTCCATACTGCTGCTCGATAAAGATTTCATCCCGGAATCTCTGACGGCATTTTCAGTGCTTCTGTACGGTTTGCTGATTTTTTCACTCACTGCGGTGCTCTATAAGGTCTACGCACTCTATCCGGCCGCCGCAAAGAGGCCGCCGGGAGGCATAAGCCTTTCGGACGAGAGGGCGGTCATCCTCATCACAGGTATATTCATGGTCTTGCTTGGGCTGCTGCTTATACCCGTTACTTTCGGCCTTCTGCCCTTTTCAGGGAGCGCCCAGCTTGGACTCCTTGTGGTCATAATGTCCATCCAGATGACAGCTTTTGGAAATACTCCGCTGAGGTCCTTCACAAGGACATGGCCGCTTGTTTTTCTTGGGCTCCTTTTTGCATCCATGGGGATAATCTCATGCATAGTCCCCGGGATAATGCTCCCATGGCTGACTCTGATCATAGCGTTCCTGAATATCGGAGGAGGCGCCATACCGCTTGTAAAAATGCTCACTTCGCTGTTCAGCGGAGAGCAAAAGAAGACGGCTCAAATGCCGCCCGTGATCACAAAACTGCTCATTACCCAGACGACCCTGAACACCCTCTCTATAATTTTTGGGACATCTATGCTGATAAGGAACCTTATCCCGGGACCTGTCATTGGAATAGTCCTTACAGCGAACGGGGCGGTCCTTCTCTACCTGCTTTCACTCCTTTCCAAAATTGACATGCTTAATGAAGGAAGAGCCTGATTATAATATACTTCCGATTGCTTTATCACTTTTCTTGTTTAAAAAGTATTTGCGCTCTTGCTTTGAAGAGATAACAATGTTATATATCATTGTAGAACAATAAAAACATTTCAAATCTATCCAAGGGGGGAGCAGCAATGTTCAAACGTGCAATAGTGGCATCTGATTTTACGAGGGAATCGTTGGCGTTGGTAAACTCTTCAGGAGGGCTCAAGGGATTTGGAACAGAAGAGATATTGCTCCTCCATTTCTGGGGGACCCTTGATGTGCTTGGAGTTGACAGTTTTTACAAACCTACTGTATTTGAGGATTTCAACAAGAATCTTGAGAATCAGAAGTCGGCGCTTGAAAGTCTGGGGTTCAAGGTGGAGACAAGGGTGCTTGAAGGTCTTTCAGCATCGCATGTTAACAAGATAGCGGTAGATGAAAAATATTCGATCATAGCAGTTGGGTCCGACAGGCATATTTTCGGCTCCATGGCGAACGAGCTCATACACAGTGCCAGGATACCGACCTACATATTCAAGTCAGCTGACGGAAAGACTTCTCAAGAATATGAGCGTTACAAACTGCCCGGGAACGTAGCGGGCCATGTGCTCTTCGCAACAGATTTCTCCAAAAATTCGGAGTATGCTTTCAATTATCTGATCAAAATGATACCTATGATCAAAGATAAGATCTCTCTGATCCACATCCAGGATGAATACAGGATATCGCCTTACCTCGACGACAAGATAGAGGAGTTCAACCGGATAGATACCGGAAGGCTTGAGGCGATGAAAAAACTGCTGCTGGAGAAGGGATGTCCCGAGGTACAAACAGTGCTCAAATATGGCTCGCCCTCTGCGGAGATCCTGAAAAGCGCAAGGGAACTATCTGCGGAAATGGTGATGATGGGAAGCCAGGGCAGGGGGTTCGTCAACGAATTCTTCCTTGGAAGCGTTAGCCACAACATTGCCCGCCAGTTGCCCGTTCCGGTATTGCTGATACCGGCAAAGAGGGACTGATCCAGTTCAGGCTCGGCAACGCCAGGGAAAGCTCCCGCAAAGGGAGCTTTCTCTCTTTCTTTCAAAAAAACGGAAAGAGGGTGCATCTGTGCCGATTTTGGTGGATAATATACCCGCGTTGCCTGACAATGACCAATTTTGCTTTAATTGAAATTTTCAGCGCAGTGTAAATGAATGATCCGGAGGTCTTTATATGTATGATATCGTCGTAGTCGAATGCGAAGTACGTGAACTCCATCTGTTGATGGATCAGGTCGGCAGTGTAAGGTTCGGAGATCCTGACAACAGTTACACTGATGAGAAGGAACTCATCGAACTGATAGGGGATGCGGATGCCGTGGTCTGTACAGCCAGGGGCAAATTTACAAGGAATGTCATAGCGGCCGCAACAAACCTCAAGATAATTGCCAAGTGCGGCTCTGTCCCAAACAATATTGATGTAGAAGCGGCGACTGACTATGGTGTTGCCGTAACTTACACTCCGGGAGCCAACAGGGTCAGTGTAGCGGAACATGCCCTCACCCTGATGATGGCCCTTTTAAAGCTTATGCCAAAGTCGACGGAGATCCAGAAGAACGGGGGATGGAAGAGCGAAGCCCTCCAGGCATCTGAGCTGACTGGAAAGACAGTGGGTATAATAGGACTGGGCGCTGCGGGATCAAGCCTTGCCGAAATGCTTAAGCCCTTCAGGGTCGATCTTTTATGTTATGACCCCTATGCTGACCCCGAAAGGATCTCGGCTGCCGGGGCACTGTCAGTCGACATGGATACACTTCTTGAAAAGAGCGACGTCATTTCCATCCACTGTCAGCTATGCGACGAAACCTGCGGCTTCATAGACAGGGATAAACTCAGGAAGATGAAAAAGAGCGCATATCTTGTCAATACTGCAAGGGGAGCCCTTGTAGATGAGGAGGCCCTTGTTGAGGCACTGCGTGAAAACCGGATCGCCGGTGCCGGAATAGATGTATACAGCGTGGAACCCACATCAAAGGACAACCCGCTCTTTGCACTGGACAATGTCCTTTGCACGCCACACCTTGCAGGATGGACCATGGAATGCCTTGCCAGAGAGACACAGGGGACATCTGATTCTGTAATACAGATACTGAAAGGCAAGACCCCCGACAGCCTCATAAACCCCGATTACGCAAAAAACCTCAAATAAGAGCATGCATCATTAAAGCAGTAAAGAGGACCGCCCTTTCTGGCGGGAAGGGCGGTCCTCCTCTATGGGTGCAGGGGATGGGTATTTTCGATTTAATTGTTGTGCAATTATTTTTTAAATAATGTATAATTACACTAACGAAGTAAAGAGATATCACATATCTCTTTGCGAAAGTGGAGAAAGTTTCAGGTATCTCTGAAAGGAGGGGGTCAAGATGTTCGAGAAGTTTATTGTAGCAACCGACATATCAAAGGACTTTGCGATATCGATGTCGTCAATAGGCGGATTGAAAACGTTCGGAGCGAAGAAATGCCTTTTGCTTCAGTTCGTGGACCTGAACGAGATAGTCGATTTTTCCGGCATATACTCGAATGAACTCGTTTACGAGTATGAAAAAACTCTTTCAATGCACAAGAAACAGATAGAGGCGGAGGGATTTGAAGTTGAAACAAGGACCCTCCCGGGCTTTTCTCCTGCCCATGTCAACAAGATATGCGAAGAAGAAGGTTATTCTCTCACTGTCGTTGCGTCAAGGAAATATACTCCTTCGGGTGAGGTCTGCTTCGGGAGGATCGCAAATGACCTTATCCACTCGGCACAGTATCCGGTAATGCAGATAAGGACTGATGATCCTGTCGGCGCAGATGAAGATGAACTTTCGGCAGTAGAAAAAGCGGATCTCAGCAGCCATATCCTCTATCCGACAGATTTTTCCGATAATGCGGACATCGCCTTCAGGTACATAAAGGAGATGGCAGCGGGCAGCGTGCAGAAGATAACTCTCCTTCACGTGCAGGACAAATCGAAGATCAGTCCCCATTTGGAGAGCAGGATAAAGGAGTTCAACAAACTTGACGAGGCAAGGCTTAAAGGAATGAAGGACATGCTTGAAAAAGAAGGGAAGGCAGAAGTCGAAACGGCGGTCAGGTATGGGTCGCCTTCTCTTGAGATACTTAGACTTGTCGAGGATGCCGAAGTGAAACTCGTTGTAATGGGCAGCCAGGGAAGAGGATACGTCAAAGAGTTTTTCCTGGGCAGCGTGAGCCAGAACATCGCGAGACTAAGCCCCTCTTCGGTACTGCTGATACCGACAAGACGCTGAACAGATCACCGGGCGGACAAGTGAGCTATAGGTTTATTGACAATTTTTCTCTGTGAGTAAATATTGAGTAGGAGGAGAGAAAAATGTTTGAAAAATTCGTGGTTGCTGTCGATCTGTCAGATGATTCCCTTGCGCTGATGGGCTGCGTGGAAAGGCTTAAGGCATACGGAGCGAAAAAGTGCCTGTTGATACAATACAGGACAATAGAAGAAGTGATCGATTACACAAGAGGGCAATCGAATGTTCCTCTCCAGAAATACGAGGACGCATTTGCAGACAATAAAAAGAAACTCATGGAGGCGGGATTTGAGGTAGAAACACGGGTACTGGCGGGGTATCCTGCCGGAGAAATCGAAAAGGTTGCCGCCTCCGAAGGGTATTCACTTATTGTCACGGGGGCAAGAAAGCGATCATCATCCGGCGACGTATACTTCAGCACCCTTGCAAACGACCTCATGCACTCAGTATCCATGCCCCTTCTGATAATGAGGACGAGGAGGGACGACAAAATCGAAGAGGATGGAAAGGTCGTAATAGACGGATGTCAGGTAGCAGACCACCTGCTATACCCGACCGACTTCTCAGAAAACGCTGATGTCGCGTTTTCCAAAGTTCTTGAAATCGCTCCCGGGAATGCCAGGAAGGTGACTCTCCTCCATGTCCAGGATGCAGCAAAAATAAGCCCTCATCTTGATGAGAGGGTCGAAGAATTCAACAGGATAGACAAAGCAAGGCTTGAAGGCATGAAAAAGCTGCTTCAGGACAGGGGAGAGATCGAAGTAGACGTGGTTGTAAAATACGGTTCGCCCGCTGTCGAGATAATAAAGACAGTAGAGGAAAACGGCATCCCGCTCGTAGTTATGGGAAGCCAGGGCAGAGGATACGTGAAGGAGTTCTTCCTTGGAAGCGTCAGCAGCAAAGTTGCGATAAAGGCCCCCTGTTCCATCCTGCTCATCCCTACAAAACGGTGAGATGCTGCATTGAGCATTCCGATCAAAGAATAAGAACACCACAAATGGCAGCTTCTTTATAGGGGTTGCCATTTTATATTGATCATAAGTAAAATATTGGTATGGGTCTGCGACCGAGGGTCGTGAGGAAATTACAGCCTATTGGCTGCGGAGAATTTAAGGGCTGTGGCTTTTCAAGCCACTGAGAATTTGCGACAAAACCAGTTGTGGAGGATTTGCAACGCGTTGCGTTTCGGAGAAACTACAGCTTTGTAAGCTGCGGTGAATGAAAACCTTGTGAACCGTCCCGCATTCTTAAATCGGGGATTCTACATGCCTTGAACGACTGCTTGTCTATTACTCTCGCTTGCCGGCAGACCGGTATTTGATACCGCCGATTCGCAATAGATTTGCAGCTGATTTCTGATCGACTCCAGACGGATGCAGTCCCCGTCTGTCTCTGACGTTTCTCTCTCAAATTGGGGATGTGTTGAATGAACGAGAAAAACATAAAACTCTTTAAACAGATCAACATTTGGGTATACATTATCCCATTTTTCCTGATCACTGCCCTTTTTTCATTAAGGACATACAATGCGGTTGAGCAGAAGATCACCGACAGTTACGAGCACTTCACAGAAGATGCGGCCGATGCCGCGAGAAATTATTCATATACTTTAAAAAAAGCTAAGTTAACGCCGCTATAAATCCCAATTGCACTTGACAGGGGAATGAATGGAGTGATATTATTCCCCCGTTGCGCGGAAATAGCTCAGCTGGTAGAGCGATGGCCTTCCAAGCCGTAGGTCGCGGGTTCGAGTCCCGTTTTCCGCTCCAGAATGTTCAAAGCCCCCGCCTTTGGCAGGGGCTTTTTTCTTTCTTAAAAAGCTTATTGTGTGTATAGTATTGTGGCATGTTGAAGTAAAATTACCCGCTCTGTTGTTTTGTAAAATTGACCGAAGATAATTCAGCTGAGATCAGGAGAACTAGCATGAAAAAGGATATATCTTATCATAATAAACTTACAGCAGCAGGAAAGCGCCAGGGCTGGTGGGATTCTGAGGGACTTGTTGCCGCGCTTTCGGGCGGCGGGGACTCTGTGGCAATGCTATGGCTCCTTCACCGTTTTTACAAAGGTAGGATCGTCGCCGCACATCTTGACCACTGTACGCGGGAGGGTATGTCCCACAGGGATGCGGAGTTCTCTGTTGAGCTATGCGAAAAGTGGGGCATCAAATGCATTGTCAAAACCGTCGAGGTATACAAGGAACGGCTGATGGGCGAGTCTTTTGAAATGGCGGGCAGAAGGGAGCGCTACACCCATTTCTATGAAACTGCGGAGGCGGAGGGGCTGCCCTTCATTGCTGTCGGCCACTCTGCTGACGACGTAGTAGAGACCCAGCTGATGAACCTTTTCAGAGGGACGGGACTGGAGGGACTGAGAGGGATCCCCGAGAGGAGGGGAATGATAGTCCGCCCGATAATAGATTTCCGAAGGGATGAGCTGAGGGAGATCCTCAGGGATAACGGGGTCGAATGGCGGGAGGACGCAAGCAACGCCGACACCGTCTACAGGAGAAACAGGGTCAGGGAAGTGCTGATCCCGTGGATAAGGGAGAACATGAACCCGAACTTCGAGTCAGTTATGCTGGGGCTTTCCAAGCAGATAGACGCAGAACTTGAAAATAAAAAGAAAAACACGGAAAGGCTGATTTCAGAAGCTTCAATAACCATACCTCCGGCGATCGTATGCTGGTCTCCGGCATTCATAAAAAACGTCAAGGATACAGAACTGGCGGATATGCTCAGGCTCCAGGGCGTGCTGCTGGACCTCCCCAGGCTTGACAGAGACAGAACAATGAAACTGCTCTCACTGATCCGAAAGGGCGGCAAATGGCGTTTCCAGTGGGCGAGAGATATTGAAATTTGTTGGTCGAACAGGGGTATGGGCTGGCTGCATCGCAAAGATATCGCAAAAGGCGCAGACGAAAATAGGCAAAATGCCCGAAAAGAAGAGCTCCCATGGTGGGCGAGATAGTAATAATTATGTTATTATGTCTAATGTTTTTGAGCAGAATAAACTTTGTCCTCAGGGAGTGTTTCTCATTTGGAATATAAGATAGGCAAGACCCTTATTTCTGAAGAAAAACTTCAGGCGAAGATAAAGGAACTGGGAGAACAGCTGAGCAGGGATTACGCCGGTAAGCAGCTGATCTGTGTCTGTGTTCTTAAAGGCGCGGTGATATTCCTTGCCGACCTTATCAGGCACATAAGCCCTGAAGTGGATGTCAGGATCGACTTCCTGGCGATATCTTCATACGGGGCATCTACGAAGAGCAGCGGGGTAGTGCAAATACAGAAGGACCTGAGCACGGACATATACGGCAAAAATGTGCTTATAATAGAGGATATAGTTGATACCGGCCTTTCGCTGAAGTACATAAAGTCGCTGCTGCTCGAACGCAGGCCTCAGAGCCTTGCGATCTGCGTTCTGCTCGACAAGCCTGACCGCCGCAAGGAAACTGTGAAGGTCGAGTATACGGGGTTTACCATCCCTGATGAATTTGTGATCGGCTACGGCCTGGATTACGCCGGAATGTTCCGCCATCTGCCGGCGGTCTTCATCGCCGAGCCCGTCGCGTAGCGGCAATTGGGGTATCTCGAAGCGCTAACTTAACAACATTCATTATCCGTCGCTTCGACGTATGACTAATACGTCTTAGCTAGTACAATTTCATGTTGCGTCGTTATCATCTCCGATCTGCCCCAATTGCAGGGGGAAATTGCGGAGCAAAGCTCCGCGGAGAATTTGCAGCGCTTCGCATCCAAGAGGGGCGACTGAGCAATAGCTGAGCATGGCTAAGCAATAGCTGAGCGGTCGTCAGAACCAAAAGCACCGTCATTCCCGGACGAAACTTAACGGGAATCCAGCGGCTTAGATTTAAGATTTTTAAGGTTTCACGACTGCTTGCCTATTGCTTGCCAATCGCTTGCCAGTCTTTACAAACGTTCAGCTGCCTTAAAAAACGGAATATCTAAAGCCACCATTTGTCGGATAGAAGAAGCAACACTTGAAAAACAATCGCACGAAAGTGAGGTCACACGTTTGAAGAAAACCTCTAAAAATGTAGGGATGTACATAATACTGATCGTCCTTGTCGTCAGCCTGGTCAATGTTTTTCTGACCCCTGACGGGAACAAGGCAGGTCAGACTGTCGAAGTGCTTCCTTATAGCCAGTTTCTGAATGAAGTCAACCTGGGCAATGTAACGAAAGTAAAGATCGACCATGAACAGCTGAAAGGAACGCTCAAATCCGGCAAGGAGTTTACGACATACATCCTTGATCCCGGGACACTCCCGAGCGAGATAGCCCAGAAGGGCGTTGAGGTCGAGGTGGTACCTCCTCCCAAGAACTCCTGGCTGACGGCACTTTTGACATCGCTGCTGCCCACTCTGCTCCTGATAGGCGTATGGATCTATTTCATATACAACATGCAGGGCGGCGGGAACAAGGTGATGGGCTTTGCGAAGAGCAAAGCAAAACTCTTCATGGACAACAGGCCCAAAGTTACTTTTGATGATGTTGCGGGCTGTGACGAGTCAAAAGAGGAACTTGAGGAGGTCGTGCAATTCCTCAGGGACCCGTCTAAGTTTACAAGGCTGGGAGCTAAAGTTCCTCGCGGTGTACTGCTGCTGGGCGCTCCGGGAACCGGAAAGACGCTGCTTTCCAGGGCAGTTGCAGGAGAGGCCAATGTTCCCTTCTTCAGCATCAGCGGATCCGATTTTGTCGAAATGTTCGTTGGTGTCGGTGCTGCACGTGTGAGGGACCTATTTGAGCAGGCGCGCAAAAATCAGCCCTGCATCATTTTTATAGACGAGATCGATGCGGTCGGACGCCATCGCGGAGCAGGGCTCGGAGGCGGACACGATGAGCGGGAGCAGACACTGAACCAGCTGCTGGTCGAGATGGACGGTTTTGAGGCGGGAACAGGCATAATACTCCTCGCCGCGACCAACAGGCCTGACATTCTTGATCCGGCATTGCTCCGCCCGGGCCGTTTTGACAGACAGATAGTAGTTGACAGGCCGGATGTAAACGGAAGACGGGATATTCTGAAGGTCCACCTCAAGGACAAGAAGATAAGCAAGGAAGTAGACCTTGATGTTATCGCGAGAAGGACCCCGGGTTTTGTGGGCGCTGACATCGCGAACCTCGTTAATGAAGCTGCACTCCTTGCAGGCCGTAGAAACAAGGACAAGCTTGGCATGGCCGAGTTCGAAGAGGCTATTGACAGGGTCATGGCAGGTCCTGAACGCAAGAGCCGCGTTATAAGCAAGAAAGAGCGAGAGATCATCGCCTATCATGAAGCCGGACATGCACTGGTGGCAAGCAAGATAGACGGCAGCGACCCTGTACACAAGATCTCAATAATACCGAGAGGCCACATGGCACTTGGTTACACACTGCAGCTGCCCGAAGAGGACCGGTTCCTCATCTCAAAGAAGGAACTTTCAGACAGGATAACGATATTGCTCAGCGGACGTGTGACTGAGCTGCTGAAATTTGGAGATGTCACAACAGGCGCTTCCAACGACCTTGAGAGGGCAACGCAGATAGCCCGGCAGATGGTCACACAGTTTGGGATGAGCGACAGGCTTGGACTGGTGACTCTCGGCAGGAAGCAGCATGAGGTATTTCTTGGCAGGGATATCATGGAGGACCGGAACTACAGCGAAGAGATAGCATATGCGATAGACCAGGAAGTCCGCAGCATAATAGATGAATGCTTCAATCTTGCGAAGAATATCCTTACGGAACACAGCGAACGCCTGGAGGAGATAACAGCTCTGCTTCTTGAGAAGGAAGTCCTTGAGGGTGATGAGCTTGATGAGCTTCTCGGCTACCCGAAGAAAGAAGCTCCGGTAGTCCCTGCAGTGACGGACGAGGAGGAAGCTTATTCCGAAAACGATGAGAACGGAACTGAAGAGGACAACGGCTCTGAGGGCGAAGAAGAGGAAAAAAAGAAGGCTCAGGAGAGTGCGGAAGACCCTGACGAAGACGACGAAGATCCTGACGAGGAAGAAGAGTAAAGAAACTACCCGAAAGGAGCCGAAAGGCTCCTTTTTTGTTGGAATGTATTTAAATCTAAATCACAGCCGTTCATTTCCCCACACAAGGATGATTTATGCTATAATGCCCATCGTCACGGGATGTAGCGCAGCCTGGTTAGCGCACCTGCTTTGGGAGCAGGGGGTCGTCGGTTCGAATCCGACTATCCCGACCAAGAATTCAAAAAAGCTCAGCGAAATTTTTTTGCTGAGCTTTTTTGTTGTTCAGTTGTAGTTACAAGGCCAGGTTCGGGGAATTTGCAGCCTTTGGCTGCGGTGAATTCGCGACGTTCGTCGCTGGGGAATTTGCTCGCTTCGCTTTGCGGGGAATTGCGGCCAAAGGCCGCGAAGTTTCAAAATCACCGTCTCCCCAGGCATTGGCCTTACTATCCGTCGTTCCCGGACGCTTCTTATCAGGAAAATGCCGCTTCCTGTTAAGGAAACATTTAAAAACTCCTTAGCATTTGAACTATTTCGAATGCGCTTTGAGATCGGGAATCCCGCTCTGGTTTTAGGGACTATAAGTTTAGTTATAGCAAGGATCTAGAGACAATGGATCCCCGATTTAGGCATTAGGGGAAGACGGTTTAAAAGACCTTGATTCGCCGCCTGACTTAGTCAGGCAAAATCTCTGCAGCACGGTCTCTTCTGCAAGTTCACCGCAGCGTTGACGCTGCAAATTACCCGCGACATCTTCATGCCGCTTCCCCCTTTCGGGGGAAACACGGATGACGCATTCCTTAAAAAGCTATATATTATCAAGGTTGCATTTCTTCCGGAGGAGTGGACTTATGTCTGAGGAATTCAAGCTCTTTTCACCCTGGCCTATGTCCGGGGATCAGCCTGAGGCTGTCGAGCGGCTTGTCAGGGGATTTGAAAAACAGGGGGCTGTGCAGACACTGCTTGGGGTCACCGGCAGCGGGAAGACGTTCACTATGGCAAATGTCATCCAGCGGCTGCAGAGGCCTACTCTTGTAATGGCCCACAATAAGACTCTGGCTGCGCAGCTTTACAGCGAGTTCAAGGAATTTTTCCCCGAGAACTCAGTGAATTATTTTGTCAGTTATTACGATTATTACCAGCCGGAGGCCTATATGCCGGCGCAGGACATTTATATTGAGAAGGATGCCTCTGTAAACGAACGCATCGAGAAGCTTCGCCTTGCCACGACAAAGGCCCTGCTCGAGCGGCGCGACGTCATCGTAGTTGCCAGTGTATCGTGCATATATGGCCTTGGAAAGAGAAAGAACTATGAGGATGCCATTTTTCGTTTCGCAGTAGGCGAGCAGTGGGACCGCAGGACTTTCATGACGAGGCTTCTGGACAACTACTACCAGCGCAACGACCTGGTGCTCCAGCCCGGAAACTTCCGGAGCAGAGGAGAGTCGATGGAGATCTATCCGGCATACAGCGACACCGCCGTCAGGGTCATCTTCTTCGAAGACGAAATAGAGCGCATCGAGGAGATCGACCCGGTAAGCGGGAAGGCTGTCCTCAGCAAAGATCACACAGGGATATTCCCTGCGCAGCACTATGTGACCTCTTCCGATGCCATAAACAACGCAGCTGAGCTTATAGATAAGGAATTGACAGACAGAGTCACAGAACTTGAGTCATCAGGCAAGATCGTCGAGGCCCAGAGGCTCAAAATGAGGACCAAGTATGACCTCGAAATGCTGCTTGAGGTCGGATACTGTTCAGGGATAGAGAACTATTCCCGATTTCTGGATGGCCGCGAACCGGGAGACGCGCCGGGAACACTGATGGACTTCTTTCCCGATGATTCATTAAAATTTATTGACGAGTCGCACATGACGCTTCCCCAGGTCAGGGGAATGTACAACGGCGACAGGGCGAGGAAGGAAGTGCTGGTCGAACACGGATTCAGGCTTCCCTCCTGTCTCGACAACAGGCCCCTGAAATGGGAAGAGTATGAGCCCCTGCTTAAGAACGCACTCTTTATATCCGCCACTCCGGGTGATTATGAGTTCGCCCATTCGGAGAAGGTCGTCGAACAGCTTATACGGCCTACGGGTGTAACAGACCCCATAGTTGAGGTCCATCCTGCCACGGGGCAGGTAGATGACCTTCTCGCAGAGGTACGTCCGATAATAGACGCAGGGCAGCGGGTGCTGATATCAACTCTTACAAAGCGTTCTGCCGAGGACCTTGCTGAGTACATGGCTGAACTGGGAATAAAGGTCCGGTACATACACTCCGAGCTTGATACGTTTGAGCGGGCAGAGTTGCTTCGTGACCTGAGGCTTGGCGTATTTGCGGTGCTTGTCGGTGTCAACCTCCTGAGGGAAGGCATAGACCTGCCGGAGGTCTCGCTCGTCGCCATCCTGGACGCCGACCGCGAGGGATATCTGAGGTCCCACAGGTCGCTGATACAGATGATAGGAAGGGCGGCAAGAAACCAGGCGGGGAAAGTAATACTCTACGCCGACAGGATAACCGACAGCATTGAGGCTGCAATGAAGGAGACAGAAAGAAGAAGAAACCGCCAGATAGCATATAATGAAGAACACGGAATAATACCACGGACGATATCAAAGGCCGTAAAGGATCTCCTGCCCGCGGAACTCATCGGGGAAAACGGCTACGCAGGGATGAGGGCGGCTTCCCCGCTAAGGGGCGACGAGGGTACGCCTGACATACATGAACTTGAAAGGCAGATGTGGTCCGCGGTCGAAAAGCTGGACTTTGAGACGGCGGCTGAACTCAGGGATACTATACAGAGACTGAAAGGCGATGCGAAAATTGGAACAAAGCATAAAAATTACAGGGGCCAGACAGCACAACTTAAAAAACATAAACGCAGAAATTCCTAAAAACAAGCTTGTTGTGGTCACCGGGCCTTCGGGCTCCGGCAAATCCTCGCTTGCGTTCGATACCATATATGCAGAGGGACAGAGACGATATGTGGAATCACTCTCCTCATACGCAAGGCAGTTCCTGGGGATGTCCGACAAGCCCGATGTTGATGACATAAGCGGGCTTTCTCCGGCCATATCCATAGAGCAGAAGGGGTCGGGGCACAATCCGCGGTCAACGGTTGGGACTGTAACAGAAATCTACGACTATCTGAGGCTTCTTTTCGGGCGAGCCGGCACCCCGCACTGCCCAAGCTGTGGCAAAGAAGTTCGCCGTTACAGCGTGGACGAGATAGTTGACAAGATCTACAGAGATTATGACGGCAAACCCCTTGAGATTCTTTCTCCCCTGATCAAGGGTAAAAAGGGAGAGTATAAGAATCTTCTCATAAAGCTCCGTCAGCAGGGGTATCTAAAGGCCAGGGTGGACGGGACGGTGCTTTGGCTTGAAGAGGATATCGATCTTGACAAGAAAAAAAAGCATTCGATCGAATGTGTGATCGACAGGCTAAGAGTAAGGGAAGAGAACCGCCAGCGCCTCTCAGAGGCTGTCGAAATGGCGATGAAACTGTCGGAAGGTTTTGTCCTTCTTATATCCGAAGGCATGGAGGACCTGGAACTTACAGAAAAGTACATATGCCCGGACTGCGAGATCAGCCTTCCGGAGATCGAGCCCAGGCTATTCTCATTCAACAACCCATACGGCGCCTGTCCCGACTGTTCCGGGCTGGGCGTACACCTCCACTTTTCTGAAGATCTTGCGGTAAACCCTGATTACCCGATCGGTGACGGAGGTTTCTTACCCTGGAAGAGCATGAAGTACATGATCCAGAAGGCTGAACTTCTGGCTGCCCGACACGGGTGGGATCTTTCAAAACCCTTTAAAGATCTTCCGGAAGGGGCTAAAGATGCACTTTTGAACGGGTCCGACGAGGTCATCCCGATGATATTCAGCGACAGAAACGGCGACTGGGAGTACAACGGACATTATCCGGGACTTTTGCCGTGGCTGGAGAAACGGCTGGGGGAAACTGAATCGGAAAGCTACAGGGAAGAACTGCTTCGCTACCGCGCGGAGGACATATGTCAGACCTGCAGCGGGGCAAGGCTGAAGCCCGAGGTGCTTGCGGTAACACTTGGCGGATACAATATTGCACAGCTTACGGAGATGCCTATTGAGGAGCTCATCAAAATCCTGGATTCGATGGAGCTGGGGGCCAGGGAGCAGAAGATAGTAGGGCAGGCACTGACAGAGGTACGCAAAAGGCTCGCTTTCCTCAACAACGTAGGGGCGGGATATTTGAGCCTTTCCAGGCGGGCGGACACTTTGAGCGGCGGGGAGAGCCAGAGGATAAGGCTTGCGACCCAGATAGGCTCACAACTGACCGGTGTGCTTTACGTGCTTGACGAACCGACGATCGGCCTGCATCCGAAGGACACGAACAGGCTTCTTGATACGCTGAAGGATATCAGGGATATCGGGAACACTGTCATAGTCGTTGAACATGACAGGGATACGATGATGGCGGCAGACTACATCCTGGAACTTGGTCCCGGTGCGGGAGAGAACGGCGGCGACCTTATCGCCTGCGGCAGCTACTCTGACATACTCAACGGAGACACCCCGACGGCTCTCTACCTCAGAGGTGAGGCAGACGGCACGTACAGGCCCAAACTCAAAAGAAGGAAGCCTAAGGGCAAAATCAGGGTGACGGGATGCCGTGAAAATAACCTTAAGAATATTGACATAGATGTCCCGCTCGGGGTATTTGCCGCGCTCAGCGGAGTTTCAGGCTCGGGCAAAAGTACGTTCTTATACGAGATACTCTATAAGGGGCTGAAGGGAAGGTTTGACAGGGAATACAGGGACCGCGCAGGGAAATTTGAGAGCATATCCGGATATGAGTCCCTGAAAAACGTTGTCCTCGTCGATCAGAGCCCGATAGGTCGCACGCCGCGCTCGAACCCCGCAACATACACGGGCGTCTTTACCCCGATAAGGGAGTTTTACGCTCAGCTTCCCGAATCAAAACTGAGGGGATATCTGCCGGGGCGTTTCAGCTTCAATGTAAAGGGCGGACGCTGCGAGTCCTGCAAAGGTGACGGTGAACTTAAGGTCTCAATGCTCTTCCTGCAGGATGTATATGTTAAATGCGACGTCTGCAAAGGGACAAGGTACAACAGGGAGACTCTCGAAGTGAAGTACAAGGAGCTCTCGATAGCTGATGTGCTCGATCTCACCGTTGACGAGGCAGCGGAGCATTTCAAGGACATTCCCAGGATCGCCAACAAACTGAAGGTAATACAGGAAGCGGGGCTTGGCTACATCAGGCTCGGACAGCCAGCGCCGACACTGAGCGGCGGCGCGGCGCAGAGGGTGAAGCTGGCCACGGAACTCGGCAAGAAGTTCAGGGGCAACACCCTCTATCTTCTTGACGAACCGACGACAGGCCTTCACTACAATGATGTGAAGAAGCTGCTGAAGCTGCTGCACAAACTGGTCGACCACGGAAGCTCAGTCCTTGTGATAGAACATAACCTGGATGTGCTTGCATCGACAGACTATATTATGGATCTCGGCCCGGAAGGAGGACGAAGGGGCGGGGACCTTATCGCAAAGGGAACTCCCGAGGAGATCGCCGCTTCCGGCGGACCTACGGGAAAGTACCTCGCGGCATTCTTCAACGACACGAGGGAAGGCAGGAAGGCCGGATGAGGGAAGAAAAGGCAACAATAAACGAAGATATATGCTGGGGAAGAAACCCGGTATTCTCACTGCTTGAGGAGTCGCCTGAGAGGTGCATGAAGGTGATCATCTCGAAGACAGTCCAGCCCCACATAAGGGCCAGATTGCAGGAACTCTGCCGGTCTGCCAACATCGTCCTCCAGACGGTCGAATCCGCTGCAATGGACAAGATGACCGGCAAGGAGAACCATCAGGGCGTAGTTGCTTACATGGCTCCGATGAAGCTGTGGGAGGCGGAGGAACTCATCCAAATGCTTCCAGAGGCGCCTGAGCCTGCCATGGTCATCCTGTGCGACCATCTTCAGGACCCGCACAATCTGGGCGCCGTCATAAGGAGCGCCGAAGCAGCGGGTGCGTCCGCAGTGATGATACCCAAACGGGGAGGAGCCCTTCCCACGGGGACAGTCGTCAAGACGAGCGCAGGGGCTGCGCTGAGGCTGCCTATAGCAAAGACAGGCAATGTTTCCCAAACAATAAGGCTGCTCCAGGAGGCCAACTTCTGGGTGGTGGGCCTTTCAATGGACGCAGAGGAGACCCTCTTCAAGGAAGACATGCCCCCAAGGCTGGCCATAGTGATAGGCGCAGAAGGCGCCGGCCTGGGCCAGTCAGTTGCAAAGTCATGCGACGAGCTGAGGTATATACCCATGGCCGGAAAGACGGGGTCGCTGAATGCATCCGTGGCGGCGGCACTTGCACTTTTCGAATACACTCGCAGCAATTGGGGCATCTCGGAGCGCTAACTTAGCAACATTTGCGATCCTGCGCTTAGACGTATGTCCAATACGCCTTCGCTTGGACCACTGCATGTTGCGTCGCTATCATCTCCGATCTGCCCCAATTGCGGAAGGTACTTCCGCCGTTGAATTTGTCCCTTGCCCCTTGGACATGCTCAACAAAGGCAAAAAGTGTGCAATTGGGATTTAGAGTGAGTGATAACGACGCAATACGTAGCGGAACATGCCGAAGGCGTATACCAATACGTCGAAGTGGGGATCCGCAAGCCTTGCTAAGTTAACGCTGCTATAAATCACAATTGCTTGCTTTTTTGGGGATTAATGCTACAATTTATATACTAATTCAGGGGCAAGTTCTGGAAGAGTGGGTCGTGCCCACTCTTCTTGCTTTAAGGGGGGTGCCTGATGGAAAAGTTCAGCCTCAACGACATTTACAGCGGACTGAGAGAACGGATCGAGTCGCTGGGTTACGACTGTGTCGGGCTTGAGAACGTGACCGAGGACGAGATGAAGATCCTCCGCATCTATGTAGACCTTCCCGGAGGAGTCAACCTTTCGGACTGCGAGGCGGTCGCCAGGGAGGTCAACGTTTATCTTGACGGAATGGAAAGTTACCTTCCGGAGAGATATTACCTTGAAGTCAGTTCACCCGGTATCGAAAGGCCCCTTTTCACTTTGGAGGACTACAGGGCTTTTTCAGGCAGAGAAGCTCAGATCTTGCTGAAGGGCGGCAAAAAGGTTTCGGGGATCATAAACGGCGTTGATGAAGAGAGCAGAGTCCATCTTCTTTCAGCAGACGGAGAGAGTTTGGTGCCATTTTCTGACATAAAAAAGGGGAAGCTCGTATATAAAGAGGAAAAGGGGCAGAAAAAGACTTTCAAAAAGATAAAGAAAAAGTAGGAGCCTTAAATAAGCCTGCTTCTTACAAAAAAGAATTAGCGCGACGGAATAATTCATGAGAGGAGTCTAAATAGATGCAGCTTGGGAAAGACATCAGGAAAGTGCTTAAGCAGATAGAGGAAGAGAAGGGGCTTTCAGAAGAGATCATTGTAGCAAGCCTTGAGGCCGCAATGGTATCTGCTTATAAGAAGTACAAGGGCGGGAATCAGACGGCGGAGGTCCACATCGACCTTGAGAGCGGCGATTTCACCCTTTATGAGGTGAGGATGGTCGTAGACGGTGAGACGTCCGATGAATCGGAGATATCCATAGCCGAGGCAAAACGGAGGGGAAACGACGACGTAGAGGTCGGCGATGTTATAAGGAAGGAAGTATTTCCGGAAGACTTTGGCCGTATCGCTGCACAGACTGCCCGGCAGGTGATCATACAAAGGTTGAAGGATGCAGAACGCCAGGTGATCTACGAGCAGTTCTCGGACAAGATCGGCAACATAATCACAGGGACGATATTCAAGGCTGAAGGTGATCAGATCCTTGTCCGTCTCAACGAGAAGACTGAAGCTATAATGCCCAAGGAAGAGCGGATTATCGGAGAGAAATGCCTTCCCGGCTCAAGGATGAAGTTCTATCTGCTTGACGTAAGACAGACCACGAGGGGCCCGCGTATAATCGTTTCGAGGACCCATCCCAAGCTCCTTCACAAGTTGCTTGAACTTGAAGTGCCGGAGATACAGGACGGCGTGGTCGAGATCCGCAACATAGTCAGGGAGGCAGGGACCCGCGCCAAAATTGCCGTGGCGAGCCTTGATGCGAACGTCGAACCGCTGGGTGCCTGCGTGGGCAAGCAAGGAGCCCGCATCAAGTCGATCAGCAACGAACTGCACGGAGAAAGGATAGACATCATCGTCTGGAGCCAGGATATCCTTACATATATCAGGAATTCCCTCTCTCCCGCGAAGGTGCTTAAGATAGAACCTCTGCTCGACCAGGACCGCTCTGTACTTGTCTATGTCCGTTCCGACCAGCTCTCTCTGGCCATAGGGAAGGCCGGACAGAACGTCAGGCTTGCGGCGCGGCTTACCGGCTGGAAGATAGACATCAAGGTCAAAGAAGATGAAAAGCTTCCGACGATGAAAGATCTTTTCGAGGATCTTAGCAGCGTCATCGAGGATCAGGAAGACGAAGGATAGAGGACCATGGCGGGTGAGGAACGCAGGACTGATAAGAGAAAGCGTCCCCGCACCTGTGTAGGATGCGGCGAAGAGTCTCCCAAGCGGGAACTTATGAGGATCATAAGGACTCCAGAGGGCGAAGTTCAGTATGACTCCACGGGGAAGGCGAATGGCCGCGGAGCTTATTTGTGCAGGTGCAGCGATTGTGTGGTGCTCGCTAAGAAAAAAAAGGCCCTTTCGAGGGCCCTCAGGACAGAGGTCAGCGAAGATGTATATGACAGCCTGCTGGCGCTTTGTGCCGGGGAAGATGGGGAGGCCTGAGATGTCTCAGTCAAAAAATGAGGAACTGATGAATATACTGGGGCTTTCCAGAAGAGCAGGGATCCTTCTGATAGGACAGGATCATGTATTTGCCGCCGGCAGACACAATGAAAAGCTGGTAGTCATAGTTACATCTGACTGTTCAGCAAGTGTTCTGCGTTCACTGAAGCCAAAGGTGGAGCGCGGAGAAGCAGTTCTGCTCAAATTGGATGATACGGATAGGACCGCCCTGGGATCACATCTCGGGGTAGGATCAGCACAGGTCGTCGCACTTCCTCAGGGCGGACTGGCTAAAAAAGTTTTGGCAATTTATGACAGGAGTGATGCCGATGAGCAAAATAAGAGTATATAATCTCGCGAAAATGTTTGAGATGAGCAACACGGAGATGGTGGACCTGCTTACAGAGATAGGGGTCAGCATCAAATCGCATATGAGTTCGATCGACGAGGAAGTTTACCAGCTGGTCGAAGAGGAACTCAAAAGAAGGAAAGAAGAGGAAGAAAAGAAAGCGGTAGAGGCCATAACTACATATCCGGTGGTGAGGATCGAAGAAGGCGCCTCTGTATCGGATGTTGCCGCGAGCATCGGTGAAAAGCCGGGAAGCGCGGTCAGGATACTGATGTCAGAGGGACTTATGGTGCCTGCAACAGTTGCTGCAGACGAGAAGATACTTGAGATCCTTGGAAAAGGCTTCGAGAAGCACTTCGTATTCGGAACGCTGGAAAGACAAGAGGCCGTTGAAGAGAGGCATGGACCTAAGGAAGTAAAGAAAGAAGAGAAGCCTCTTTCAGCCAAGAAAGGGATCAAAAAGGGGAAGGAAGCTGTTGCCAAAGACCCCTCCGACCTGCCCTTCAGGCCTCCCATAATAACTGTCATGGGCCATGTTGACCACGGTAAGACGACACTTCTGGACTACATAAGGAAGACAAGAGTGACAGAGAAGGAAGCAGGCGGGATAACGCAGCACATAGGCGCCTCAAGGGTAAATTATGAAGGAAACACCCTGGTATTTCTTGACACACCGGGCCATGAGGCCTTTACCTCGATGCGCGCCAGAGGAGCACAAGTGACTGATATCGCTATTCTTGTAGTCGCTGCGGACGACGGCATCATGCCCCAGACCATAGAAGCCATGAACCATGCTAAAGCGGCCGGAGTTCCCATCGTTGTCGCTGTCAACAAGGTAGACAAACCCGCAGCCAAGCCCGAGAGGGTACGCCAGCAGCTTTCCGATTACGGACTCGTCCCTGAGGAGTGGGGCGGGGACACGATCATGGTGGACGTCGCTGCGAAAACGGGTGTAAACGTAGACCAGCTGCTTGAGATGGTGATACTGGTCGCCGAAATGCAGGAACTGAAGGCAGATCCGAACGCGGCACCCGAAGGGACCGTAATCGAAGCCAACCTTGACAAGGGAAAGGGTCCGGTAGCTACTGTCATAGTACAGAACGGGACGCTTCGCCGCGGGAACATAATACACACCGATACAGCCTGGGGAAAGATCAGGGCAATGATCGACGACTCCGGACGTAACGTTGACAGCGCGGGGCCAAGCATGCCCGTTGAGATCCTCGGACTTGAGAACGTGCCCCAGCCCGGAGAAAAGTTCTCGGTCATAGGATCCGAGCGTGAAGCGCGCGACATAATGTCACACTATGAGCTTGAGAGAAGGGAGCAGGACCAGGGCAAGTCAAAGCGTCTGACCCTTGAGGAACTCTACGAAAAGATGCAGACAGAAGAGGTCCCTCAGCTGCGCATAGTCCTGAAGACAGACGTACAGGGATCGCTTGAGGCGTTCCACTCTTCGCTCATGAAGATGAACACCGAAGCTGTCACTGTAAATATTGTTCATGAAGGTGTCGGAAGGATCTCGGAATCCGATGTCATGCTCGCATCAGCTTCAAACGCGATAATAGTGGGTTTCAATGTAAGGCCGGACAGCAACGCTAAGAAGATCGCCGAAGCTGAAGGGATCCAGATACGCCTCTACCAGGTCATCTATGACATGCTGGACGATGTCCATGCCGCCATGGAAGGTATGCTTGCGCCCGAACTGCGCGAGAACACACTTGGGACCGCAGAGATAAGGGAGATGTTCAGGGTGCCTAAGGTCGGCAATATAGCGGGATGCCGTGTCATGGAGGGCCTTCTCAAGAGGAGCGCTAAGGTTCGTCTGATACGCGACGGAGTTGTCTTCTGGAACGGCGAGCTTTCAAGCCTCAAGCACTTCAAGGATGACGTCAGGGAGATCCGCGCAGGCAATGAATGCGGACTCAGTTTTGACAGGTTCCAGGACTTCCGTGTAGGCGACGTGATCGAAGCTTACGAGATAGTCAAGGAAAAGAAGACTCTCGACTAAGGTACAAACATGCCTTTCTGGATAGGAGTCGCCAAGTGTTCACTGAGGCTGCCCTATGCGGGAAGCCTCAAGGAACGGAGGCATATCGTCCGCTCGATAGTGGACGGCGTGCGGATCCGTTTCAGCCTTTCTTGCTCCGACCTGGGACCTGCAGATAAATGGCAGGATGCAGAACTCGGCTTTGCCGGAGCCGGGTCTTCCCCTTCCGAACTTGAAGAGAGGCTCAGGAATCTGGAGAGCTTTCTCGCAAGGAAGGAAGGGGAGGGAGAGTTTGAGACGGTACGTTTTGACTGGGAGGTTTTCGCCTATGGTGACTTATAGGATAGACCGTATAAACAAGGAGTTTCTGAGGGCGATATCGGAGATGCTCCAGAGCCGCATAAAGAAAGAGGGCGTCAGTGAAGCCATCCTCACAAAGGTTAATACGTCAAAGGATCTAAGCTATGCAAAGGTCTTTTACACCCTTATCGACACCTCCCGACGCGTAGAAATACAGAATGCCCTTGACTCCGTTGCCGGACAGATCAGATCTATGCTTGGCAGGGAGATGCACCTTCGCACGATACCGGAATTTCACTTCCTGTATGATGATTCCGAAGCCAAGGCCAGAGCGATGGACGAGCTGCTTGACAGGGTCGCCGCGATGGAAGCAGAAAAAAGCCACCGGGAGACAACTGATAATGGGTAAGGCAGCAATGAGAGAAATAATTGAAAAGTTTGACTCCGGCGAGAAATGGGTGATCCTTTGTCATGAGAACCCTGATGGAGATACTATCGGCTGTGGGCTGGCGCTCTATTCGCTTGGAAAGAGGCTTGGGAAAAACGTACGTATAATGGGCAGGGATCCCTTACCTTCAAGGTATTGGTTCCTTCCTTATTACAACGATTTCGAATGCTGTAAAGAGATCAGGGGAGATGATGTGAAGGATGCCCTGCTTATCTGTGTCGATACAAGCACTGCTGCGAGGAGCATGCCCGGTCTGAAAGAGGTCCTTTCATATGCCGACAGTATAAATATCGATCATCACGGAGACAATCATCTCTACTGCAGACTCAATCTGGTCGATCCTGATGCGTCGGCTTCAGCCGAGATAATAACCGATCTGCTCACCGAAGGTGGGTGGGGGATCGAAAAGCGTGAGGCCATTTGTCTTTACACAGGTCTTTCCACCGACAACGGCAATTTCAGGTTTGGGACGACAACGGCCAGAAGCCACCTCTGTGCGGCAAGGCTCCTGGAGGCTGGAGTAGAGCCTGCGATCATTGACGAGTATGTCAACGAAAACATGACTCCCGAGATACTTAAGCTCTGGGGAGTCGCCTACACGAGGACCGAGATCTTTTCCAACGGCAGTGGAGCTCTCTTTTGGCTGAGGAAGGAAGATTTCACCTCCGCCGGAGCAGACTCAAGCGCCGTTGACGGACTGGTCAACGTCCTGCTTCGGATCACCGGTGTCAGGGTGGCGCTCTTCCTGACAGAAGTTAACGGAGAGAACAAGGTCAGCATTAGGACAAAGGCGCCCTACTCAGCCAGGGATATTGCCTCCGCATTCGGCGGCGGCGGCCATCTTCAGGCAGCAGGAGCTAAAATCGAGGGCAACTTTTGTGATGTCATAGACTCTGTGAAGTCAGAGGCGGAGAAATATATACATGACAGGACTTTTGCTGCTAAGTAAGCCGGTAGATATGCGCAGCACTAAATGTGTCGAGTTGGTGCGCAATAAGCTTGGCAGGAAGACCAAAGTAGGACACGGAGGAACCCTCGATTCCACGGCCTCCGGCCTTCTTATTATCCTTGTAGGGGCAGCTACCAGGCTCAGCAGTTTCGTAATGGACATGCCCAAGTGCTATGAGACGACAGCATCCCTGGGTGTCGAGACATCGACGGATGATGCTTCCGGCGAAGTGATCAGACGGGATGAATGGAGACAAATAAAGGAAAAGGATATCGACCTGGTTCTCGCATCCTTCATGGGATGGAGGATGCAAGCCCCTCCGGATGTATCAGCTGTCCACATCGATGGACGCAGGGCACATGAGCTTGCAAGGGAAGGTCATGAGGTAAAAACTGAGAAGAAGCCGGTCTTTTTTTGCTCCATTGTCAGGACGGGAGAGATCTCCGAAGAGGGCAGAGTCTCATTCAGGATAAGCTGCAGGAAAGGAACATACATCAGAAGCTTCGTAAGGGACCTTGGACGGATGCTTGGATGCGGAGCTCATGTATGTGAACTTAAGAGGGTGAGCTGCGGGCCATTTAAAGTCGATGGTGCGATCGATGCAGCCTCACTTGAGGAGAGAGCAAGGGAAGAAATTACAGATAATCTTCTCCGGGTCGAAAGCCTTTCTCCGGCTGCTGCCACATACCTCTGCGGCGAGGAAGAGGCGGATAGGCTCATAAACGGACTTAACGTCCCACTGCAGAAACTTAAAAGGGAGAATTTTGCCCGATGGTCGACGACAGCGGGAGAGGTCGTAGTAAGGTCCGGAAAGATATTTTCAATATGCAGATTCAGGGACAACTGCAGATCATACGATCTTTTGCCTGCAGTAAACATAATCAGCGACAGGAGTAATTGAAATGATTTTTGCACTAGGAGCCTTTGATGGATTTCACCTCGGTCATCAGCGTCTGCTTGAGACCGCTAGAGAGCGTGCGATAAAGTCTGGCAGGGAATGGGGAGTCATTACCTTTGAGGGACACCCGCAGCTGCTTTTTAATAAAGATTCATTCAAACTTCTCTTTACCCCCGAAGAGAGGGAAATGCTGATCAGGTATCTTGATATTCCTGTCGTGGACAAGATCCCATTCAACATAACACTGGCAGACATGCTTCCGGCGGACTTTTTAGATCACATCTCAAAGAGGGTCCCGATAGACGGGCTTGTCATAGGAGAAAACTTCCGGTTTGGAAGAGCCAGGATAGGCACCCCGGAGATGCTGTCCGGATTATGTGAAGAACGTGGCTGGAGCCTTGACGTGATAGGATCTTACAGGCTGAACGGCGGGATCGTAAGCAGCACGACAGTGCGGGAGGCTATATTGAGAGGACAGGTAGAGGCTGCGTGTGAAATGCTCGGCTACCCCTTTATGATCCAAAGCAAAGTCATAAAGGGTGACGGCAGGGGAAGGGTGCTGGGTTTTCCGACTGCTAACCTCTCACTCAGGCCAAACAAGATATATCCTGCAAGAGGCAGCTATGCCGGTTTTTCACATATAAACGGCTTTTGGTATCCCATTGCACTGAACATCGGATATAACCCGACTTTTGAAGCAGCAAGGGGCCTTCACTGCGAAGCTCATATCGTGGGTTTTGAAGGTGATCTTTACGAGAAGACGATAACTCTTCACATCATTTCCAGAAACAGGGAAGAGATGAAATTTGCCGGTGCAGATGCTCTTGTCCATCAGCTGAAGAAAGACATAAAACATGCCAAAGGCAAAGCTGCCGAATACATGAGGGACAATGCCAAAATGCTGGATAAGTTTGCCCGGCTGGCTCTTTGACAGGCGGGGCCAGCTGACGTATTATTGTCCGGTGTGACAAGTCAGGTGAGACTGCATATACAATTGTGAAGCTGCGAATAAGGTGGCGTGAAGTGATAGTTAAGCAGTTTAAGGGCGGATAAACGATAGTCAAACGGTTGTGAGGGCACATGGGCCAGGGTCGGGGAATTTGCAGCCTTTGGGCTGCGAAGAATTCGCGGTCTTCGGTTGCTGGAGAATTCGCTCGCTTCGCATCGCGGAGAATTGCGGCCAAAGGCCGCGGAG